>Ga0187894_10000026_pt1 | contig 215171 bp, 197 predicted proteins | sample GBC1701081metaG_FD_136650 | JGI IMG/M metagenome (GOLD analysis project Ga0187894, IMG submission 136650) | White microbial mat communities from a lava cave in the Kipuka Kanohina Cave System on the Island of Hawaii, USA - GBC170108-1 metaG ... | reverse complement strand
CGATCAGGCCGCCAGCGGCGTCACCGCTCCCGAGTTGGTGCCCAATCCGCTGAGATAATTGTCGAGGGAGTCGCCATGCGACGGGAATACAATCATCACCTGATTACGCGGACAGGCTCCTAGGGGCTGACCCTCTCCGCGCCGCGGAACTGAATGGCGTGCAGGCGCGCGTAGTGCCCGCCCGCGGCGAGCAGGTCGGCGTGCGTGCCCGACTCGACGATGCGTCCCGCAGAGAGCACGCAGATCCGGTCGGCCCGCTGTACCGTGGACAGACGGTGCGCGATGACGATGGACGTGCGGCCGCGCAGGAGCGTCTCGAGCGCATCCTGCACCAGGGCTTCCGACTCTGTGTCGAGGGCCGAGGTCGCCTCGTCGAGGATCAGGATCGGCGCGTTCTTCAGGAGCGCCCGGGCGATCGTGACCCGCTGACGCTGGCCGGCCGAGAGCAGCGTGCCGCGCTCGCCGACCTCGGTGTCGTAGCCGTCGGGCAGTGCCGACACGAAGTCGTGCGCGTTCGCCGCCCTCGCCGCCGCGATGATCCGCTCCATCGGGGTGTCGGAATGGCCATAGGCGATGTTCGCGCGGATCGTGTCGTCGAACAGGACCGTCTCCTGCGTGACGAGGGCCATCTGCTCCCGCAGCGAGCGCAGCGTCACACCGCGCACGTCGTGTCCGTCGACGAGAAGCGCGCCTGACGTCACGTCCCAGAACCGCGGAATCAGGTTCACGAGCGTCGTCTTGCCGGCCCCCGACGTGCCGACGAGGGCGACCATTTCGCCCGCGTGGATGGTGAGGGAGACGCCGTCGAGCACTTCGGCCCGGGCGTAGCGAAACGACACGTCGCGGTACTCGATGTTGCGCGAGAAGGACGGCAGCGCGGCGGCGTTCGGCGCCTCGGCGATCTCGACCGGCGCGTCGTAGACCTCGAAGATGCGCTCCGTCGCCCCCAGCGCCTGCTGCACGTCGTTGTTCATCAGCGAGAGCTTCTTGATGCTGATGAAGATCATCGAGAGGCCGAAGAGGAACGGCACGAGATCCGCGAGCGTCAGCGCGCCGGCGGCGATCAGCGTGCCGGCGCCGGCGACGAAGGCGGCGAGATACAGCGAGCCGATCAGCTCGAGGATCGCCGGCGTGAGCGCCATCGTGCGCACCGACTTGATGTCGGCGTCGAACATGCGGTCGAGCGCCGCGCGAAACCGCGAGGCCTCGAACGGCTCCATGTTGAAGCCTTTCACGATCCGGTGCCCCGAAATCGACTCGGAGAGCAGGTGCGACAGGTCGGCGGCGCGCGCCTGGCTCTGCGTGCTCGTGCGCTTGAGCCGCCGCGAGAGCCGCGCCACCGGATAGACGAGCAGCGGCAGGCCGACCAGACAGAAAAGCGAGAGGCTCCACGAAATGTAGAACACGAGGAGAACCAGCGCGACCACGGTGAAGACGAGACGCACGCCTTCGGCAAAATTGGTGGACGTGATCTTCTGCAGCCGCCCCACGTCGCCCAGGACCCGCGACATGAGCTGGCCCGTCGTCATGCGCGTGAAGAACCCCACCGACTGCGCCAGAATCTTTTCGTAGAGATCGGCGCGCAGATCCGAGACCAGGCGGTAGCCCACCCAGCGGATCTGGAACTCCGCCAGGTATCCGAAGATCCCTTTCAGGAACGCCAGGATCACGATCAGGAGCGGCAGCCGTGCGAAGGGCTTTTCGGCGAGCCAGCCCTTGATCTCTGCGACGTGAAGCGTGCGCTCCATCAGGCCGCGGGCTTCCTGGGCCCAGCGGTCCATCGTCGCGCGGAATTCCGACGGCAGAGCCGACTCGATCGAGGGCTTGTCCGCGGGCGAGGCGGGGGCGCCGCTGACGGCAGCGCCCCGGCCGGGCTCGATCATCTGCTCGACGATCGGCTTGATGAGCCCGAGCCCCGCGGTGAGACACAGCACCGACAGGAGCGAGCAGACGATTGCCGCGGCGAGCCGCCCGCGGTACGGCCCGAGCCAATGCCCGAGCCGGAGCAGATCCCTCATGTCCCCCGCGATGCTAGCACCCGGTGTCCCACGACGCCCGCGCGGGCCGGCCCGCCGCTGACCGAGGTGGCGAGCCCGAACCCGGCGACCGCGGCCATGACGACCAGAAGGAGGACCGTGCCGCCCGCATACCAGGCCGAGAAGTCGGGAGACGGGATCTGATGAACCAGCTCGAAGTAGAAGTAGAACGCCATCCCGCTCACCAGACCGAACCGCGTGAGCAGCACGAGCAGCAGGATCCAGAACAGGGATTCCGTACAGAACGTGAGGGCCGGAAGCGGGCTCGCGTAAAGCTCGGGGATCGTCAGCAGCAGGACGCTCACACCCGCAGCCAGCAGGTGCACGCGCAGCGCCATGCGCAGCAGGAGCACCAGGAACAGAAGGCACATCGGGACCATCAGCGTCGTCAGCAGCGCGTACCCGACTCGCGAGAGCACGCCCGTGGTTCCCTCCAGCGTGAGGGTGTTCGTCAGGCGCAGGCTCGGCGCCACGCCCGCGAGCCGGATCGCCATCGGCTGCGCGACATCGAACAGCAGGATCATCGCGCCCGCGGCCGCCGCGCCGGCGACCAGGTCGCGCCCGATCCGCGGATCGCGCCAGCGGCCCTCGAGCAGGCGGTTCCACGAGATCATCGCATCGGGCCAGCGCCGGCGCAGGATGGGCTCGAGCGCGATGTACCCGAGCCAGGTCAGACAGCCGATGATGGTCGCATTGCGCAGCAGCTCGATCATCCGGGTGAATTCCATGCCCAGGTCGAGCGCGTGAGTCGCCAGCAGCAGCTCGGTCGCCGACGATACCGCGACCATGTAGAGAGCGAGTCTCAGGGCGCCGCGGCGATCCCCACGGCCCAGGCGCAGATTGCGCCGCGCGAGAAAGATCGACCCCCCGATGATCGAGGAGAACACGAGGACGAATGCCCCCAGGCTGGCGAACTGACCCCGGACCGGATCCGGCGGCACCATCCGGTCCGCCCGGTCCCACGGGTCGATCATGGCGAAGTACACCGGCCGCCCGCCGAACGCCGCCGCCTCGACCCGGGCCGGAATCTCCTCCCGCGCCGCATCGCCGCGCTCCCAGGCCGCGCGCCGGTCCGCGAACCAGGGCGGGCTCCACTGCGGCCCGGCCGGCCGGTAGTCCTTCTGCGACAGCCCTGCCGCGGCGAACAGCGCGCCCCAGTCGGGGGGTGCCGCGGTGTCCGTGCTCTCCGCGCGCTCGGGCGGCACGCCTTCGAGCAGGACCAGCCGCCCCGTCCCGTCGACATGCACGCGAACCTCGCGCGAGTAGTACGGATCGGGATTGCCCGCGGTCACTGAAATCGTCCCGAAGTCGGGCTCCAGCCGGCGCGGGCTCTGGCGGTACCAGAAGTACAGCGCGGCGGGATACGGCCGTGCCAGGCGAGCCCATCGCTCCGGCGACGGATCCGTGTTCTCGAGCCAGCGGGTGTATCCATCGTCGGTTTCGAACCCCCAGGCGGAATCGGCGGGGTCGGGTCGTAGCCGAGACCGCGGACGATCTTCGCCGCTTCGCGCTCGAGCACGACCGGCGGCTCGGGCGCGCCGGCGTAGCCCAGCACGCCGACCGTCTCCGGCAGCCTGCGCGCCGCCAGGAGCGAGACCGCCACGGCCGCCGCGAAGAACAGCACACACACGACGGCGACGGCCGCCCTCAATCCGGACTCGTTGCCCCCTGCCGCCGCGACCATCTCGGGTGAGGGTGTCTCTCCCGCGGCGAGCGCGGCCGCGACGGGATCGCCCCCCGGCAGCGCCGCCGCGACCGCCAGCGCCGAGGGCGGCCGTCGCCGGGGGTCGGGCTCGAGACACCGCGCAATGGCGCGCTCGACGGCGGGATCGATGCCCTCGACGTGCGACGACAGGCTCGAGGGCTCGGTCTCGAGACGCGCGCGCGAGATCTCCTGCGGCGTGCGGCCCGAGAACGCCGGCTGGCCCGCGAACAGCTCATAGAGCACGAGCCCCAGGGCATAGACGTCGCTCTGAACCGTGACCGACTGCCCGGCGAGCTGCTCGGGAGCCATGTAGGCCGGCGTGCCCAGGCGGGTCTCGGCGCCGTCCACCGCGGCGGACAGGCCGGCGAGCCCGAAGTCGGTGATCTTCACCCGCCCGCGGCCGTCGAGCATCACGTTCGCCGGCTTGAGATCCCGATGCAGGATCCCCTGGTCGTGCGCCGCCGCGAGCCCGGCGCAGAGCTGGCGCGCGACTTCGACCGCCTTGTTGCGCGGCAGGCGGCCGATGCGGCGCAACAAGGACGCCAGGTCCTCGCCGTCCACGTATTCCATGGAGAGGTAGTGCTGCCCGGCGGCCTCGCCCAGATCGTGCGCACGGCAGACGTTCGGATGGCTGACGCGCAGCGCGAGACGCACCTCGTTCAGCAGGCGCTCGAGACGGGCGGCATCCTGCTCGAGCCCCTGCGGCAGCAGCTTCAGTGCCACGACCTGGCCCAGTTTGAGATCGTCGGCGCGGTAGACCTCGCCCATGCCGCCGCGACCGATCAGCCCGACGATGCGATAGCGCTCGCCCAGCATGGATCCGGGCAGGAACCGGCCGCCGCTCGACACGCCCGGCCGTGACCGAAGCACCGGCCCGGCAGGCACACTCTCGATGCGGGTGACTGTCGCCGCAAGCGGGATGGCTTCTACGGGAGCGCCGCACGTGGGGCAGAAGCGCGCGCCGCCCGGGACGCTGCTCGAGCAGACGGCGCAGGGCGTCATTGCGAGATCATCTCACGCACGCCGGCGCTGCCGGCCCGGCTCAGGGGGCGATGAAGAGGGTCGGGGCAGAGAAGGTATCCACCGGCGGGGTGCCGCTGGATTTCTGGCGCTGCTGCACGCGCCAGTAGACGGGACTGCCGCCGACGCCGAGGGCCAGGATCTTCTTCCACTTCTTCTTCCCCGGCTTCCAGTTGCGCGCGGGAATGAACTTCTGGGACGAGTTCTTCGAGGAGAAGTCGATCGTCGTGAACGACGGGTCGGCCGAGAACTGCACCTGGAAGGACAGGCCCGAAGCCACGTCATCCTCCCACTGGAATGTCGGCGGCGCGGCGGCCGCTTTGAACACCGCCCCGTCGCACGGATAGAGATTCGCCAGCACCCCGGGGCTCGCGTCGCACGGCGCCGTCAGCTCGTCCACCACCACGCCACCGGCCGCCATCGGCGCCTGCACGATGGAGAAGAAGTCGTTGCGCAGGTCGACCGCCAGGATGCTGGCGTCGCCCGTCGCGATCGACAGGATGTTCACGTTGCCGAAGATCGTCGTTTCGCTCGGGATCTTCTGGTTTCCGGGCCCCACATAGCCGACGCCGCCCGACCCCGGCACCACCTGCACCGTCTGCCCGACGAGGCCGTCGCCGTTGGAGAGCCGCACGGTGATCCCGACGGTCGCCCGCGACCGGTCGAACGGCAGGCCGCGCTCGGCGTAGAGCTGGACCACCGAGGCGTCCGACGGCAGGAACAGATCCTGGGTCCGCGAGTTGGCCGGCCCGCTGTCCCGCCGGAACGTGTAGGAGTCCACGAACCCGTTCTTCGCGGCGTGCAGCGAGATCAATGTGTTCTTCGGCACGCCGTTCAGCGTGAACGTGCCGTCCGCACCGACGATCGTCGCGATCGTGGGGAACTCGAATACCTGCACCAGCGCGCCGCCGACTGGCGTCGTGCGGGCCGCCTCGTCAAACACCGTTCCCGACACCGTCTGCACCGAATACGCCGCCAGATCGCCCTGCGCGATCGTGCCGGCGATCGCCGGCGCGACGGCCGGCCGGATCTGATCCGTCGCCGAGGCGGCGGTGAGGACCACGTTGCCGGTCGGCACGTTGAAGACCACGAATCCGCCGTCCGAGGTCGTCGCGGTCAGCGCGGGGTTCGGCGTGTGGCCGGGGCCGAAGTAGCCGACCGTGCCGACGGCCGGGTCCACCGTGATGGTCGCTCCCGACATTGGCGCGCCCGTGTCATCCACGACGCGGCCGATGATGGCGCCGAGCCCGGCCGACTGCGTGATGGAGAAACCGGCCTGGATCGCGGCCCAACTGGCGTCCGAAACGAACTTGAGGGTAATGGCCGCCGGGTTCGGCGTCTCGGCGAGCGACGCGCGGAACGTCGCCGCCGGCACCTGTCCCGCCGCGGTGCCGCGCACGGTCTGGTCGAGACCGGCGGCGATCTCAGAGAGCGACCACGCGCCGCCCCCGCCTGCGACGGTGGTGACCGATCCGTCGAAATCCCACGCGACGACAGCGCCCGGCAGACCGGCTCCGGCATCGTTCACCGCGGTGCCGCCGATCGTATGGAAGGGCCGCAGGTCGAGCGCCGCCGTCTCCTTGTCCACCGTCACTCCGTATGCCCGCGCCACGGGAACGCCGAGGATGCTCGCGGTGACGGTGATCGGACCGGCGGTCGAGTCGAGCACGACGAACCGGCCCGTCGAATCGGTCAGCCCGGGCGTCTGGATCGTGCCATCGATATCGAGGATGAAGAGTGTTCCCGAGGCCGGCGAAAGGGTGATGTCGGCGCCGGGGATCGGCAGGCCCAGGGTGTCGCGCACGACGCCGAAGACCTGACCGAGCGTGCCGTCCCCCGGGATGTCGGCCTGGGTGCGCCAGTCGAGAATGTCCGTCTCGAATGCCAGCAGCGTCTCGTGATCGATCGCCGGGGTGAGCGAGATGAATTTCGTCTGGCTGCACGAGGCGACGAGCGACGCGCCGCCGAGACAGATCTGGTCGTACGCCCCGGGAAGCAGCCCGCTCATCGTGAGGAACCCCTGAGCGGCCACGACGCCACGCACCGTGGAGCCCGACCCCAGGTTCACATCGCGGCCCCCGCCTCCGGGGTTGAGGTCCTGGTCGAAGGCACGCCCCTGGAGCCAGGTGGTCGCTCCCTGTGCGCCCGGCGCAGCGAGCACCACGGCCGCCGCGACGAGCGTCGCGGCGGTGCGCCGGCGTGCCCTGCCGGTGAGGCCCAGGGTCAACGAGAACCCCGGGCGGGGAGATCCGTCGCCGAGAAGAAATACGGAATCTCGATGGCGGCGGACGCGGGCGAGTCCGACCCGTGCACGACGTTGCGCTCGATCGACGTGGCCAGGTCGCGGCGGATCGTACCCGGCTCGGCCTTGGCGGGATCCGTCGCGCCCATGAGGGTGCGCAGCCCCGCGATCGCACCGTCCTTTTCGAGCGCCACCACGACGATGGGCCCTTCGGTCATGAATGCCACGAGCGAGTTGAAGAACGGACGCTCGCGGTGGACCGCATAGAAGCCCTCGGCCTCGGCCTTCGAGAGCCGCAGCATGCGCAGTCCGAGAATGCGGAAGCCCGCCGCCTCGTAGCGGCGCAGCACCTCGCCGGTCTTTCCGGCGGCGACGCCGTCCGGCTTGATGATCGCAAGCGTAGTCTCGACGGTTCCCTGCGTCATGAGTGCTCCATCCTCTCCGGAAACGGGCCGGCCCGCCAGCGGACCGGCCTCACCGCGATGCCGCCGTCAGGCCGTCAGCCGGCGCTTCATCGCCGCGCCCATCTCGGCGGGCGAGGCCACGACGTCGATCCCTGCGGCGGCCAGGGCGGCCATCTTGTCCTTCGCGGTCCCCTTGCCCCCGGCGATGATCGCGCCCGCGTGGCCCATCCGGCGGCCCGGCGGCGCTGTCTGCCCGGCGACGAAGGCGACCACCGGCTTGCGCACGCGCTCCTGGACGAACGCGGCGGCCGCTTCTTCGGCGCCGCCGCCGATCTCGCCGATCATGATGATGGCGTCGGTGCCGGCGTCGGATTCGAACAACTCGAGCAGATCGATGAAGGCGAGCCCCGAAATCGGATCGCCGCCGATGCCGATGCAGGTGGATTGGCCGATGCCCAGCTCGGTCATCTGATACACGGCTTCGTAGGTCAGCGTGCCGCTGCGTGAAATGAGCCCCACGCGCCCCGGCTTGTGGATGGCGCCGGGCATGATGCCGATCTTGCACTGCCCCGGCGTGATGATGCCGGGGCAATTCGGGCCGATCAGCCGCGTGCGCGGGCGGCCCGTTTCGTCCACCGACCGGTCGAGCGCGGCGCGCGCGCGCACCATGTCGAGCACCGGGATCCCCTCGGTGATGCAGACGACCAGCGGAAGGCGCGCGTCGATTCCCTCGAGGATCGCGTCGGCGGCGAACGGCGGCGGCACGAATACCATCGAGGCGTTCGCACCGGTCTTCGCGACCGCGGCAGCCACGGTGTCGAACACCGGGATGCCATCCAGCTCCGTGCCGCCCTTGCCCGGCGTCACACCCGCGACGACCTTCGTGCCGTATGCAACGCACTGGCGCGTGTGGAACGCTCCCTCGCGCCCGGTGATTCCCTGCACCAGGAGGCGGGTGTCGTTGCCGACCAGGATGCTCATGCCGCTTTCCCCGCAGCCGCGGCCACGACCCGCTCCGCCGCGTCGCCCATGCCGCGCGCCACGATGACCGCCAGACCGCTCTTCGCCAGGATCTCGCGCCCCTGCTCGACGTTGGTGCCTTCGAGCCGCACGACGATCGGCACTGTCACGCCCACCTCGCGCGCCGCGGCCACGACGCCTTCGGCCACGATGTCGCAGCGCATGATGCCGCCGAAGATGTTGATCAGCACCGCCCTCACCGACGGGTCCGACAGCAGAATGCGGAACGCGTTGGCGACCTGCTCCTTGCTGGCGCCGCCGCCGACATCCAGGAAGTTCGCCGGCTCGCCCCCCGCCAGCTTGATGATGTCCATCGTCGCCATGGCGAGGCCGGCGCCGTTCACCATGCAGCCCACCGTGCCGTTCAACTTGATGTAGTTCAGGCCGAACTTCGACGCTTCGACCTCGAGCGGGTCTTCCTCGCCCAGATCGCGCAGCTCCTTCAGGTCCGCGTGGCGATGGAGGGCGTTGTCGTCGATCGTCATCTTGGCGTCGAGCGCGAGCGCGCGGCCGTCCTTCGTGATGACGAGCGGATTGATCTCGACGAGCGACGCGTCGGTCTGCTCGAAGGCCTTGTAGAGACTCGTCAGGAGCGTCGCGAGACGCGAGGCCGGCTCGGCGGTGAGGCCCAGCCCGTAGGCCAGCCGGCGCGCCGCGTAGGGCCGCAGCCCGAGCGCCGGATCCACGAACTCCTTGAGGATCGCCTCGGGGCGCTCTGCGGCGACCGCTTCGATCTCCATGCCGCCTTCCGCCGACGCCATCACGACGATGCGGCGCAGGCCGCGGTCGACCAGGATGCCGGCATACAGCTCGCGCTCGATCTCGAGCGCCTCCTCGACCAGGATCTTCCGGACGATGCGCCCGCCCGCGCCGGTCTGGATTGTCGTCAGAACGCCGCCCAGCAGCTTCTCGGCGAAGGCACGGCCTTTCTCGGCAGAGTCCACCACGCGCACACCACCCATCGGCCTGCTCTCGCCGGGCAGAACGATCGGCGCGCCGGACTTCGCGTCGCTGACGGTGCCCTTGCCACGGCCGCCGGCGTGGATCTGTGCCTTCACGACGGCGGGCCCGCCGAGACGGCCGAGGGCTTCGGCCACTGCGGCCGCGGTGTCGACGGCCTCGCCGCGCGGCACCGGAACACCGGCGCGCGCGAGCAGAGCCTTCGCCTGGAACTCGTGCAGCTTCAATGGAATCACTCCGGGAAAAGACCGCGGATTATAGCAAAGCGTCTAAGATGCCGCCGTGCAGAAGGGCGAGAACGGCCTGGTCCTCGCAATCTCCGGGTTCCGAATCGGACTGCGGGGGCTCGACCAGAAGACCGAGAGCGGCGTGCGAGAGCGGTTCGGGCTGTTCCTTCAGCAGGGCGGGAGCGGGCCGGTGCCGCTCGACCTCGAGGTGCGGGCGCGTCCCGCGGACGTCCGGCAATACCTCCCCTACCCGGCCGAGGACGGACATCGCATCTACAGGATCGAGTCCCGCGAGGCCGACGGCCGGCTGCATGTCTGGTCCTATTCGTTCTCGGGAGTGCTCTCCCTCTCGGGCCCGGAAGCCGACATCGCGATCTGCAGGAGCGGCTTCGAGCCCTCGACGCGCTCGCTCGAGAATTTTCTGAGGGTCGCGCTCGCGTGGAAGGCGGCGGCGCAGGGAGCGCTGCTTCTGCACTCCTCGGGCGTCGTCCGCGACGGCCTCGCGTATCTCTTCTTCGGCCCGTCGGGGGCCGGCAAGACGACCGTGACCCGCCACTCGCGGGAGCACCTGATCCTGAACGACGACATCATCCTGATCCGGCCCGCGGAGCGGCAGGTGCTCGCGAGCGGCGTGCCGTTCAAGGGCTCGGACGATCTGGGGGCCGAGCACACCGGGGCGTTCCCCGTCGCAGGGCTCTTCAGGCTCGTGCAGGCCGACGAGGACCTCTGTCTGCCGCTGCCGCTCGGCCGCGCGATGAGCGAGCTGGCCGGCGCGGTTCCGTTCGTCACCGACCGCGCGGAAGGGCTCATGCGCGTCTTCGCCATCCTCGAGGACATCGCGCGGCGCGTGCCGGTGCACACGCTGCGCTTCACGAACTCCGCCGATTTCTGGGGGCCGGTGCTGGCCGCAGCCGGAGAGCGCGCTTGAGCGCCGGCGTTCCCCCGCCGGAGATGAGCTATTTCGAGAGGGCGCGGCCGGCGGCCGGGCCGCTTGCCTGCCGTCTGGACCTGCCGGGGCTTGCCGTGCGGCTTCACGGTCTGGACGAAGGGCTCCGGCGCGCGCTCCGCGCGCGCCTCGGGCCGCACATGCGCGACGGGCGGCCGGGCGACGCGGCACCGGTGCTCGACGTGGCGCTGGGTCTCGAGGATCGCGACTACTTCATTCCGCCGCCGGCGACACCCGGCAACAATCCCGTGGGCATCGCGCTCGGGTCCGGTCTCGTCCGCTACGTGGGGCACCGCCTCGCCGGGTGGCTCGAATCGGACAGGCTCCCCGGCGCGGGCGTGCTGCTGCTGGCCCGCGGCGGCTACGAGCCGCCGGAGCGGGCGATCGAGAATTATCTTCGGGTCGCCGTGGCGTGGCGCGCGATCGCCGCCGGCGGGGCGCTCGTGCACGCCGCCAGCGCCGTCTTCGGCGGCCGCGGCTACTTCTTCTATGGGGCTTCGGGCGCCGGAAAGTCCACCCTCATGGCTTCGAGCCGTCGGGGCCGGGTCGTCAGCGACGACCTGACCCTGCTCCTGCCGGGCTCGCAGGCCGGCACGCTCGAGATCGTGGGCAGTCCCTTTCGCGGCACGTGGGAGGGCGGCGAGCCGGTGGAAGGGCGCTTTCCGCTGGCGGCCGGCTTCCGTCTGGTGCAGGCTCAGAAAGCGCGCGTCGAGGAAACTGCCCGCGCGCGGTCGCTGACCGGTCTCGTCGCCAATCTGCCGTTCGTCGTTGACGCTCTGGCCGCGAGGCCCGATCTTCTTCGCCGGATCGAATCCTCCTTCGCCTCGATCCCACTGGCCCGGCTTCACTTCCGCCCGGACGACACGTTCTGGGATGCGGTGATCGGTTGGAATTGAGTCGCACCCGCCTGCTCCCCGTCGTGCTCGCCGCGGCCGTCCTGACTCACGGCGCCGGCGCCGCCACACAGTCGCGGCCCGCACCTCCGCAGCCGCGGAATCTCCAGGAGCGCCTCGCGCAGGTCGTCACCGGCGGCTGCCTGGGCAGCGCGAAGGTCGGCGCCGCCGTCGTCTCGCTGCCCGACGGACGCACTGTCTTCGAGAGCGACGCGTACGCCCCGCTCGAGCCGGCCTCCACGATGAAGGTCCTCACCACCGCCGCGGTCCTCGACCGGTTCGGCCCCGACTGGCGCTACGCCACCAACATCTACGCCGACGGGCCCATCGAGCACGGCGTGTTGAGCGGCAATCTGATCATCCGCGGATCCGGCGCACCGGACCTCGTGATCGAACGCTGGCCCGAGATGGCCGCGCGCATCAGCGGTCTGGGCATCACGGGGATCACCGGCGACATCGTCGGCGACGACAGCTTCTTCGACGGCGAACGCCGTCCGCCGGGTTGGCCCCCGGCCGCGAACGCCAACTCGTACAACTCGCCGATCTCCGCCCTCGCGGCGAACTTCAACACGGTGCGGGTGAGCGTCATGCCAACGGCCGCCGGCAAGCGTCCGACCGTCCTGGTGGAGCCGTTCTCGCCGCTCATCAAGGCCGACAACCGCGCGAAGACCGGCAAGCGCACTTCGCTGCGCCTCGGGCGATCGTGGAACGGACGGCAGAACACCATCAGCGTGACCGGCACGATCGGCGCGCGCTCCGGACCGATGTCGGACTACGTCGCCATCGAGGAGCCGGCGCTGGCGACGACCTCGGCGCTTCAGGACGCGCTCGGGAATGCCGGCATCACGGTTTCGGGCAAGGCGGCCCTCGGCCCCACACCCCCCGGCGCGACTCTGCTCTGGACCGAGTCCTCCAAGCCGCTCTGGGAGATCGCCGCCGACACCAACAAGAACTCGAACAACTTCATGGCGGAGTGTCTTCAGCGCACGCTGGGCGCCGACTCCTTCGGCGCGCCGGGCACGCGCAGGAAGGGCGCCGACGCCGTGGACGGGTGGCTCCAGCGCATCGGGGCGTCGCGCGCCGGCGTCACGCTCTTCGACGGCTCCGGACTCGCTCATGCAAATCACCTGACGGCGCGCACGCTCGTGGACGCGCTCGTCTCGCAGCAGGCCGACCCGGGGCTGGGCCCCTACTTCGTGGCCACGCTGCCGATCTGCGGGGTGGATGGAACGCTCACGGGCCGGCTCGGCGACGTCGCCGGCCAGGTGCGCGCGAAGACCGGAACGATCAGTGGCGCGCGCGGTCTCGCCGGCTATGTGATGGACCCCGGCGGCCAGCCCCGCTACGCGTTTGCGATCCTGGTGAACGCCTACCGCTGCGGAGAGCGGACCGCGCTCGCGTCGGTGGACTCGTTCGCGCGCGCGCTCGCACTCGACGCCGCCGCGCCGACTCCCTAGCCGTCGGCGCCGCGCGCTACGGCTCGATGTAGCCGAGCGCCTCGAACCACTTCCGCTGCTCTTCGTCCACGGCGACCTTTGCCTGCTCGCCGGGAACGACGATGCGCCGCTGGCCTTCGAGCCACTGGCGCCCGGCGGCCACGAGGCGCTCCGCGTCGGCGCCGCGGCTCCCGGCGAGGTCGTGTTCCTCGGCCGGGTCGCTCACGGCGTCGTAGAGGGCGACCTTGCCTCCGCCGGTGATCGCCTTCAGCCCGCCTTCCTCCACGGCGACCTGCTCCTCGCCGGACTTGTTGATCCGCCACGAGAAGACCGGTCGCGCGGTGGCGGGCCCGTTCGACGCGCCGCCCTGCATCAGGGGCACGAGCGAGCGGCCCTGCACGTCTGGGTTCGCCGTGAGCCCGGCGATCTCGAGGATCGTCGGCATGACGTCGAGTCCGCTGACCGGCGCGGCGACGCGCTTGCCCGACGGCACGACGCCGGGCAGCCGCATTGCGAGCGGCACGTGCAACAGCTCGTTGTGCAGCGATTGTCCATGCTCGAACCTGCCGTGCTCGCGGAACTCCTCGCCGTGATCCGAGGTGATCACCACGAGCGTCCTGTCCAGCAGCCCGCGCTCCTTCAGCGCCGCGATCAGCTCGCCGATGTGATCGTCGTTGCCGCGAATGTCGCCGTCGTACAGCGCGCGCACGTGGGCCAGCTCCTCGGGGGTGCTGGCGTTCTCGAACGAGCCCGGCCCCTCGAACCCGCCGCCGATCGGCCCCTGGTAGCCGGTCGCGAACATCGTGTCGTAGGGAGGCGGGGGTTCATACGGCGCGTGCGGATCCATCGAGTGGATGTAGAGGAAGAACGGCCGGTCGCGCAGCGCGTCGAGACGCGGGATGACGGCGCGGTTCAGATAGACCGAGTTCTTCTTGGTGAAGTCCTTGTCGCGGCCTTCCTCGACGAGACCGGGATCCTTGGTGATCGCCGGCGGCTCGAGGAACACGTCGTAGCCCTGCTGAAGATTCGACGAGATGCCGGGGTGGCTCGATGTGCAGAACGCCGCCGTGAGATAGCCGGCGCGCCGGAGCTGCTCCGCGAGGGTGACGACTCCGTCGGACGCGGCGAGACCGTGGTCGGTGACTCCGTGCGCCGGAGGGGGCAGCGACGTCACGAGCGACGCGACCGAGGGGCGGGTCCACGCCGCCGCGGAGCGGCACCGGTCGAACACGGCGCCTTCCGCCCCGAGAGCATCGATCGCCGGGGAGGTGGCGTTCCGGTGTCCGTGCAGACCCAGATGATCGGCCCGCAGGGTGTCCACCAGATAGACGATGACATTCGGCGGGCGGGGCCCGGGCGCAGCGCCGGTGATCGAGGGGTTGGACCACAGCACCACCTGCCCCGGCCGCTTCGACTCGGCGGACAGCGTAAGCGTCACCTTGCGTCCGCCCCACTTCGAGAGATCCACCGAGTGGTCGGTCCACTGCGTCTCGTCCGACACGACCTGGCGCAGGAGCTGGGTGCGTTTCGCGCCGTCGGCGATCGCGACGGACAGCGCGGCCGGCGGCTTCGCATCGAGCAGACCGGTGCCGATGTCGAGCCGCGCCCCCTTCGGCACCTCGAGAGTCCACGACACCTGCGAGGGCGCCCGGTGAAAGAGCACGTGGCGGCTCTCATTCGCGATCATCTCCTGGCCCACCCCGTGCGCCCGGCCGTCGTACATGCCTTCCTTGCCGATGAGGCGGACCGATTCCACTGCCACTTCGGCCGCTTCGCCGTCGCTGGGGTCGAGCCGCAGTGCGGTGAGCCGCAGCCCCTCGTAGCCGCGCAGCGTGCCGGTGCGAATGACGTAGCTGGCGCTGGCGCCGTCCGAGACCAGCTCCTGCACGATGGTGAACTTCGGGTCGAAAGCCTTCGACCCGCTCCACCACAGGCGCAGCCGGCGGGCCGCCGGCGCGCTCATGCGGATCTCGATCGCGCGCAGGTCGCCGAACTCCAGATCGAGGGGCGGGCTCAGGATGCCCGGCGCGCCCGCGCCTGCCTTCCAGCGGACGGCGCCGTCGGCGACGACTCCCGGGGCGCCCTCGGTGCTCGTCCAGCCTTCGTCTCCCGCGTCGAACTCCCATGCCGTACCGGGAGCGGCCTTCGATCCCGGATTGGCGGTGAAGGACGCGTCGGAGAGCCGGTCGTCGAGCCGGATCAGGGACGGGTCGCGATTGATCGACTTGTCGCGCGCGTCGAAGGCCACCCGGTCCACCGTCGGATGCATGACGAGGGCGTGCGGGGCCGGCGCCCCGCCGCTTCCGCCGCGGTCGCACGCGGCGCTGACGGCGAGCGCGAGAGCGAGCGCACCACGGGGCCCGGCGCGGCACAGCCTTCGTGCTACGATCGCGCGCGCCGACGAAGATCTCATCGCGGCGCCACGCTAGCCGATCTTTCCCGTACAGACAACGAGCGCGCGGCGGATGCGATCCATCCTCTACTTCTATCGGATGAGCCTGCCCAGCAGCCGGGCTCACGCCATTCAGGTGCTGCGGTCCGCCGAGGCGATGGCGGCGGCCGGCGCGTCGGTGACGCTCGTGGTGCGCCGGGACCGCGAGGCGCCCATCGAGCCGGGGCAGTTCATCGGCGCCGAGCTCGCGCCGCGCCTGCGACTCGTGACCTTCGGCTGGCGGCGCAAGGCGGTCTGGCCCATCACGTGGAGGCTGGTCCTGTGGCGGCTGTTCTCGTTCGGCTCGGTGCGGCCGGTGGTGTATCTGCGCCAGGTCGAGCACTACGCCGCGAAGGCGGCGGCCCTCGCGCGGCGGCTGGGTCTGCCTGTCCTCTACGAGGCGCACAACATCAAGACCGCCGTCGAGGAAGAGACCGGCGGTGCCGGGGCGACCGCGTTCTGGGAGCCGACGGAGCGGTCGCTGTTCGCCTCGGCAACGGGAGTCGTGTTCACGTCGGAGCACGCGCAGTCGATGGCGCGTGAGCGGTTCGGCTGGTCCGGCCCCTCGATCGTGGAGCCCAATGCCTCCCCGGGTGTGGACCCGCCGGGCCCGCAGTCCGCGCCCGCCGTGTTCGACACCGACGAGCCGAGCAGGGTGCTCGAGTCGCTGCCCGAGTCGGTGGAGATCCTCTACGTCGGCCAGCTCTACCCGTGGAAAGGGGTGGATCTGCTGCTCGAGGCGCTCACGCATCTTCCGGGCCGCCGCCTCACGATCGCCGGCGGCATCGAGACGGACGATCTGGAGCGCACGCGCGCGACCGCGGTGCGTCTGGGCGTCGCGAATCGGGTGACCTTTCTCGGCCAGATCCCGACACCGGCAGTCCCCGTGCTGATGCGCCGCGCGCGGGTCGGCGCGATTCCCCTGCCCGGGACGGGGAGCGTCGAAGCGCGGCTGTTCACAGCGCCCTTGAAGCTCTTCGAGTTCTGGGCCGCGGGCGTTCCCGTCGTCGCGAGCGATCTGCCGTCGATTCGTGCGCTCGTGAAGCACGGTGAGACGGGAGTTCTCGTGGCGCCGGATGCGCGCTCGCTGGCGGCCGGCCTCGCGCGCGTGCTCGAAGATCGCGAACTTGGCGCCCGCCTGGCGGAAACGGGCCGGCGCGAAGCCGCTTCCCGCACGTGGGATGCACGCGCGCGCCGGATTCTGGACTTCATCGAACGGATCCCTTCATAATCCGCGCGACTCCTTGCCCATGACCCCATTTCAGGAACGGATCCTCGGGGCGGGACCGTCCTCCATCGCCTTCGTGGGGCTCTCACGCGGTGCGGGGAAGACGACCGCTCTCCGGCAGGCTGTCACTGGCCTCGTCGAGCGCGCGCGTGTGTTCGGCGTGGCGTCGGCCGGCCACCGCGAGGAGGACCTCGAAGCGATGGGCGGGCCGGCGAGTCTCTCGCTGGACCTGCCGATCGGCGCCGTCGTCGCGACGACGGCGCCAGCCCTCGAGCGCAGCCAGGCCGGCTACGAAGTCGTCGCGCGCCTGGCGACGTCGGGTTCGGTCGGCGAGGTGCAGGTGGCGCGGATCCTGGCGGCGGGCGCCGTCGAAATCGTCGGCCCCGGCACCGGCCCCGAGCTTCAGAAGGCGGTCGCCAGCATCCGCCGCCAGCTCGACGGGCCGGTTCTCGTGGAAGGGTCGATCACGCGCAAGGGATTCTCCGCGCCGGGCGTCGCGGAGTGGATCGTGCTGGCCGTCGGCGGCGGTCTTTCGCCCACCCTCGACCGCGTGATCGCGGCGGCGCGCTATTACCTCGACCTGTTCGGCGCGCCGCTGGCGCCGCCCGCGGCCGCTGCGCTCTTCGACAAGGGGACGGCCGAGTCGCGGTGCATCCTGGTGGACTCGGTCTGGAACGAAATCGACTCGTTCCACTGGCAGCCCCGCGACAACGCACCATCGCTGCTCGGCCGGCGCGACATGAACCTCGCCGCGGCGATCGTTCCCCAGATCCTCACCGACGACACCGTCGTGCCGCTGCTGCGCGCCGGCGCGCGCATGGCGCTGGTCGTGCGGGACCCCATGCGCAATACGCTGTCGCCCGTCTATCACTCGGCGTGGGAGAAGCGCGGCGGCGGCGTTCAGGTCATTCACCGCCCGCGCGTGCTCGCGGTCACGGTGAATCCCGTGAACCCGACCGGGCCCGACTACGACCGCGACGAATTCAGTGCCGCTCTCATCGAAGGGCTCGAGGGTGTGCCGGTGCACGACGTGCTGCAGGAGGCCGAGGCGCTGCTTCCGCGCCGCAGGTGGTTCGCCTGGTGAATTCCGCCCGTGCGGGCTCGCCGGGGGCGTCGAACGGTCCCGGCGGCGCGCCGCACGTGATGCGGATCTACACCCGTCTCGAAGTCGGCGGCATCGAGCAGCAGCTCCTGCGGACCCTTCCGCGCCTCGCCGCGCGCGGCCGCTACCGCGTGTCGCTGTGCCTTCTGCGGAGCGAGGGGGCGCTGGCGGAGCCGCTCCGCGATACCGGCGTTCCGGTGCACGTGCTGCCGGCGCGCGGACGGCTGCACCCCGCGCTGATGCTCGGTCTGCGCCGGCTGTTCCTGTCCGAGTCGGTGCGGATCGTGCACGCGCACACATACGGGGCGAACACCTCGGCCACCGTCGCGGCGCGCCTGACCGGCGTGCCGGCGGTCATCGGCTCGATTCACAACATGGACACGATCGTGAAGCCGCGGCGGCTCCTTCAGGAGCGCTGCGTCGCGCGGATGCGCGACCTCACGCTGGCGGTCTCGGAGCGGGTACGGCGCAACTACATGGAGGCGACCGGTCTCCCCGCGTCGCGCACCGGCGTTCTGTACAACGGCATCGACACGGCGCCCTACGATGGCCTTCCGCGTGATCCCGCGGCGGCGTTCCGGGAGTTCGGCATCGCACCCGGCCGCCCGGTCGTCATTTGCGTGGCCCGCCTCGTGGAGTTCAAGCGGCACGAGGGGCTGCTCGCCGCGGCGCGGACGGTCGTGGATCAGCGGCCGGAAGCCCTGTTCCTCTTCGTCGGCGACGGCCCGTGCGAGCAGCATCTTCGCGCCGAGACGGCACGGCTCGGTCTGAGCGGCAACGTCGTCTTCGCCGGGCTGCGCATGGACACCCCCGCCCTGCTGCGCGCGAGCACCGTCTCGGTGCTCGCCTCACGCAAGGAAGGCTTTTCGAACGTCGTCATCGAGAGTCTCGCTGCGGGCGTGCCGATGGTGGCGACCGATGTCGGGGGCAACTCGGAGGCCGTCGAGGACGGCATCTCGGGCTTCATCGTGCCGCCGGGCGACGACGCCGCGCTCGCCGCCGGAATCCTGAGTCTGTTGAACGATCCGGTGCTGCTGGCTCGCATGCAGGCCGCCGCGCGGGCGCGCGCCGAGACGTTCAGCCTCGACTCGATTGTCCTGCGCACCGAGGCGATCTACGACCGCCTTCTCGGACGCGAGGGCGGCGGCTAGAGGGCCAGCTTGGCCTGATTCTCGAGCACGTCGTCGGCGGAGCGCTTCAGCGCGGCGGCTTCGTCGCCGGTCAGCTTGATCTCGATCACCTTTTCGAGACCCGCGGATCCGAGCACCACCGGCACGCCGATGAACATCCCCTTCAGGCCGTACTCCCCCTGCAGATACACGGAGCAGGGCAGGATCTTCTTCTTGTCGTGCACGATGGACTCGACCATCTCCACGACCGAGGCGGCGGGGGCGTAATACGCAGAGCCGGTCTTCAGCAGACCGACGATCTCGGCGCCGCCGCCCGCGGTGCGCTGCACGAGGGCGTCGATCCGATCTTTCGAGAGCAGCTCCGTGATCGGAATCCCGGCCACGGTCGAGTAGCGCGGCAGCGGCACCATCGAGTCGCCGTGGCCGCCCAGCACGAAGGCGTGCGTGCTCTCCACCGAGACACCCAGCTCCATGGCGATGAACGACCGGAAGCGCGCCGAGTCGAGCACGCCGGCCATGCCGATCACGCGCTCGCGCGGGAAGCCGGTCTTCTTCAGGGTCACCCAGCACATCACGTCCAGCGGGTTGGACACGACGACGACGATCGCCTTCGGCGAATGCCTGGCGATCTCGGCGGCCACGCTGCCGACGATGCCGGCATTCTTCTGCAGCAGGTCGTCGCGGCTCATCCCCGGCTTGCGCGCCATCCCGGCGGTGATCACCACGAGATCGGAGCCGGCGGTGTCTTCGTACCTGTGGGTGCTGCCTGTGAGGCGGGCGTCGAAGCCGAGCACCGGGGAGGACTCGAACAAATCCAGCGCCTTGCCCTGGGGCGTGCCCTCGAGGATGTCGATCAGGACGACGTCGCCGAGCTCGCGGATGGCAATGCCCATGGCGACGTGCTCGCCGACATAGCCGGCCCCGACGACGGTGATCTTCTGTCTCATGATGCCGTGGCGCCTCCTGGCAGGTGCGTCCCGCGGGGCGCGGATTGTAGCGCGACGAAGTTCAGTAGTGGGCGAGCGTCCCGTCGCGGCGCGCCCGGCCGATCGCGACGCGCGCCATCGCGAGCCCCAGGGGGATTACGAGCAGAGAGAATCCGGCGAGCGCGGCGAGATCGCCGACCTGGCTGCCCAGCGACGCGCCGCCCAGGAGCGTCGCGCGAAAGGCCCGCGTGGCGTGCGTGAGCGGGATCCACTCGGCCACCGCCTGAAGCCGCGGGCCGAGCGCGGAAGCCGGGAAATAGACGCCGCCGAAGAGCTGCATCACCCCGCTCACGAGGAACGTGATCGGATCGCCGCGCTTGAAGTACAGGATCGCCGACGCGGCCAGGATCCCGATGCCCGAGAAGCAGAGCGACGTCAGCACCAGCACGACGATCGCGGCCGGGATGGACGCCACGGCGATCTGCGCGCCGAAGATCCACACCCCGAAGAGGACATAGAGCGCCAGCGACAGGGCGGAGAAAAGGAAATCCCACGCAGTCGAGCCGAAGAGCACGAGCGACGTGCGCGCCGGCGTCGCCATCATGGCCTCGAGGGTGCCTGAGAGCTGCTCCTTGCGGATGCGCCGCGCGAACCCCGACAGGGCGACGTTCAGGAACTGCCACAGCGCGATGCCGCCCAGGAACCACGAGAACGGCGGCAGCCCCTCGACCTCGGCGCCCTGGGCCAGCAGGAACTTCGGCACGAAGTACCACACGGCCAGGAACAACAGGATCCCGACCGTGTTCATGAGAAACGCCGTGCGATACGACAGGTCCTCGAGCGCATCGCGCACGATGAACGCGCCGATCCCGCGCAGCCAGCTCATGACGGACCCTCAGCCACGCGGAGTCACCGCCAGGACGGGATTCACTGCGGCCGCTCCGCGCGCTGGATGAACTCCTCGAAGGCCTCCTCGAGGTCGGAGTCCACTCGTTCGCAGGAGTGGATGCGGCCCCCGGCGGCTCGGGCGCGCTCCAGCACCCGGTCGAGGATCTCTCCCGGCGCGAGCGCCGCATCGAGGCGCCACCGGTCGGCGCCGAGACCCTCGACCCGGAACGCCGCGCCGTCGGTGGCGGGCGCCGCCCCGGTGCCCTCGATGCGCCAGCGATCGGCGTGCAGACCCAGGTGCCGCAGGAGTCCCGCCTCCCCCGAGGCGACGATCCGGCCGCGCGCGATGATCGCGAGCCGGGTGCAGAGAGTCTCCGCCTCGTGCAGGTTGTGCGTGGCGATGAGGACCGTCTTGCCGTCCCGGCCCACCAGCTCGTCCTGCACGAAGCGGCGCAGCGAGCGCGCCGCGACGGGGTCGAGACTCCGCGTCGGCTCGTCGAGCAGCAGGATCGGCGGGTCGTGCAGAAGCGCGCGCGCGACCGCCAGCCGCTGGCGCATCCCCGTCGAGTAGTTGGCGAACAGGGACCCGGCCGCCGCGGTCAGGTCGAGCCGCTCGAGCAGGTGCGCGATCCGCCGCTCCAGGGCGTTGCCGTACAGACCGTGCAGCCGCCCGAAGAATCGCAGATTCTGCGCGCCCGTGAGCCGCCAGTAGAACGAGCGGTCGTCGGCGATCACGAGCCCGAGCCGTTTGCGCGCCTCGGCTCCGCGGCTCGCGTCGGCGCCTTCGATGACGGCGCGGCCGTCGGTCGGCAGAATCAGACCCGACAGAATCTTGATGAGAGTCGTCTTCCCGGCGCCATTCGGACCGAGCAGGCCGAAGACCTCGCCGCGGGCGACGCCGAACGAAACGTCCGCGAGCGCGCGGACCCGCTCCCCCGACGCGAACGGATGCCGCGCCAGCTCCCCGAGGGATTTTCTCCGGACGAAGGTTTTTCCGAGACCGGCGGTTTCGAGGGCGGGGCCCGTCATGGGAGGTTGCTCGCGCGAACGGCGCGGCTGAGTCATATTACCTCGCATGCACCGTCGCCTCCGTGCTGCCGTGCTGGCCCCCGGCCTGGCCCTGCTGCTCTCGAGCTCGCCGTTCGCCGGCACCGTGACCCTCGTCGAGTCCTCGTGGACCGCGTCCGAGAACGCCGGCTATGCCTACGTGCTCCTGCAGCGCACCGGCAGCGTGGCGGCGGGCGAGTCGGTCCAGGTGCACGGCGTCGACGGCACCGCGCTCTCCGGTACCGACTACTCCGGGCTGCCTGCCACCGTCACCTTCGGCGCCAACGAGGTCCTCAAGGGCCTGCGGATCACGCTCGCCGACGACGGCGCGGTCGGGCCGCCACGCCAGTTCACCGTCGAGCTGCGCAACCCCTCGGGCGGCGCGACGCTCGGCGCTCTCATCGACGCCCCCGTCACGATCTTCGATGACGACGATCCGTCGGCCGTCGGTCAGTGGGGCCCGGTGCTGAGCTGGCCGATCGTCGCGATCCACGCGAATCTCACGCCGCGCGGCACGGTGCTGTTCTGGCGGCGCGAGGACCTGGGCGGCGGGCCGCACACGAACACGACGATCTACGAGTGGGACCCGGCGACCGACACCATCGCGACGAAGAGCGCCGCCTGCCATGATCTGTTCTGCAGCGGCCACACGTGGACCGAGGAGGGAAAGCTCCTGGCTGCGGGGGGGCACATCGCGGATTCGACGGGGCTGCCCGACGGCGGCCTGTACGACCCCGCGACGGACCAGTGGACGATGTGCACGCCGATGGCCGCGGGGCGCTGGTATCCGTCTCTGACGACGATGGCCGATGGCGATCTGCTCGTGCTGTCCGGCGACATCACGCCCGGCGTCGCGAACGAAATCCCCGAGATCTGGACCCCTGCGACCGACTCGTGGTCTCCGCTCTCCTCTGCGCCGCTGGGGCCGCCGGACATCAACCGTTATTACCCCTTCACCTATCAGGCGCCCGATGGACGCGTGTTCGTCGCCGGGCCGGAGCCCGAGACGTGGTATCTCGACCCTTCCGGCGGCGGTTCGTGGACACCGGTCGCCACCAGTCTCGGCGGCATGCGCGACTACGGCTCGTCGGTGCTCTATGACGACGGCAGGGTGCTGATCGCCGGCGGGAACGACTTCAACAACAACGCCGCGCCGCCGGTCTTCGCGCCGATGCGCGACGTCGAAGTGATCGATCTGGGCGACCCGGCGCCCGCGTGGCGCGCCGTCCCCCCCATGCGCCTGTCCCGACGGCAGTTCAACACCACGCTCCTTCCCGACGGAACGGTGCTGGTCAACGGCGGGTCGTCTTCGCCGGGCTTCAACGACGCCGCGGGTCCGGCGCTCACCTCCGAGCTGTGGAATCCGGCAACGGAGACCTTCACGACCCTCTCGGCAGAAGCCCGCCCGCGCGTCTACCACGGCACGTCGCTGCTTCTCCCCGACGCGCGCGTGATCTCCGCCGGCGGCGGCATGCCCGCGGCGACGAACGGCGGCGTGGACGAGGAGAACGCGCAGATCTACTCCCCGCCCTATCTCTTCAGGGGCCCGCGCCCGCTGATCGTGTCGGCGCCCGGGATCGTCGCGCCGGGCGCCCAGTTCACCGTGCAGACGCCGGACACGGCGAGCGTCGCTCTGGTCACGCTGCTGCGCATCGGCGCCGTCACGCACGCGTTCAACATGAATCAGCGGATCAACCGGCTCGCCTTTTCCGCGACGGCGACCGGGCTGACCGTCACCGCGCCCTCCGACCCGAACCTCTGCCCGCCGGGTCACTACATGCTGTTCCTGGTGAACGCCGCAGGCGTTCCCTCGGTCGCCCCGATCCTCCAGCTCACGGCGAACCCGACGGCCGGCCAGAGCGACGGCGAGATCCGGCTGAAGAAGAAATCGGCGTGGATGGGCGACGGGATCTACAACGGCACCGGCGCGTCGCAGACGATCACCCGCGAGATCCGCCGCGGCAAGAAGAAGACCTTCGACCTACGGGTCGGCAACGACGGGCCCGTGTCCGGGACCTTCGTCGTGCGCGGCGATCCCGCGCCGGCCGGATTCGCGGTGCGCTGGCTGCAGGGCTCGAAGAAGGGCCCCGACATCACCGCGGCGGTGCTCGGCGGCGGGTTCGACCTCGGCACCCTCGCGCCGGGCGATCAGGCGACCCTGGTGCTCGAGATCAGGGCCCTCTCGGCGGCAACGCCCGGTGTGCCGCAGACAATCCGCACGATCGCCGCCTCGGCGACGCAGATCAACGTGCGGGACGTGATCGGCGCCTCGGTCAGCGCCCGGTAAGCCGCGCAGGCGCGCGCCGCGCGCGAGAACGAACGCGCATTTCCTTTGACTCGCGCGACGCGGCCGCGCTACGATGCCCTCCCGAGGAGATCAGCGCCTGAATGGTGCGAGCGATCGTCGTCATACCCGCACGCTACGCGGCCAGCCGGTTCCCGGGAAAGCTACTCGCCCCCCTCAAAGACAAGCCGGTGATTCAGTGGGTCTGGGAGGGGGCCCGGGCCTCGCGGCTCGTCGAGCAGGTACTTGTCGCCGTCGATGACGAGCGCATCGCCGCGGCGGTGCGCGGTTTCGGCGGCGAGGTTGTGATGACGCCGCCCGAACTGGCGTCTGGAACCGACCGCGTGGCCCACGCCGTGCGCGGGGGGGACTGGGACGTCGTGATCAACGTGCAGGGCGACGAGCCGTTCATCACCGGCACGAGTCTCGACCGGCTGGTGAAGGCGATGGACCACGACCCGTCCGTCGACGCCGCCACGCTGCGCGAGTCGATCGAAACGGTGGGCGATCTGTTCGACCCGAACTGCGTCAAGGTGGTCACCGGGCGGGGCGGCGAGGCGCTGTATTTCTCCCGCGCGGCGATCCCCTACTATCGCGGGGACGGGTCGAACATGCACGCGGACTTCCGGCCCGCGCTGTTCTCGCGGGACGATGCCGTGTCCGGCTACTGGCGCCACGTGGGCGTCTACGCGCTGCGCGCCTCGCTGCTCCAGGAGTTCGCCTCGCTGCCGCGCACGCCGCTGGAGCAGGCCGAGGGGCTCGAACAGCTCCGCCTGCTCGAAACGGGCCGCCGCATGACGGTCCTGGACTCCGACTACCGCTCCGTCGCCATCGACACGCTCCCCGACCTGCGCCGCGCCACGCTCGTTCTCGAAGGAGGCCCCGCACGATGACCCTGCCGCGCCACAAGCAGCAGACGAAGTACGTCTTCGTCACCGGCGGCGTGGTGTCGTCGCTCGGCAAGGGGCTCGCCGCGGCTTCGATCGGCATGCTCCTCGAAAGCCGCGGCTTCAAGGTCACCCTGCAGAAGTTCGATCCCTACATCAACGTCGATCCGGGAACGATGTCGCCCTTCCAGCACGGCGAGGTCTACGTCACCGACGACGGCACCGAGGCCGACCTCGACCTCGGGCACTACGAGCGGTTCACGCACACGATCGCCACCCGCGACCACAACTTCACGACGGGGAAGATCTACCGCTCGGTCATCGAAAAGGAGCGGCGCGGCGACTACCTCGGCGCAACCGTCCAGGTGATCCCGCACATCACCGACGAGATCAAGAACTCGATCACGAAGATCTCGGACGGGGTGGACATTCAGATCGTCGAGATCGGCGGCACCGTCGGGGACATCGAGTCGCTGCCGTTCCTTGAGGCCATCCGGCAGTTCCGGCTGGATGTCGGCCGCGAGCACGCGATCTTCATCCACCTCACGCTGGTGCCGTTCATCGGCGCCGCGGGCGAGCTGAAAACCAAGCCGACGCAGCACTCGGTGCGCGAGCTGCGCGCCATCGGAATCCAGCCCGACATCCTGCTCTGCCGCTCCGACCGGGTGCTCCCCGTCGAGATGAAGCGCAAGATCGCGCTCTTCTGCAACGTGTCGGAAGACGCCGTGATCACGGCGAAGGACGTCACGACGATCTACGAGGTCCCGCTGTCGCTCAGCATGGAGGGGATCGACGAGATCATCATGAAGCTGCTCGACCTGCCTTACCGCAAGCGGAATCTGGGGCCCTGGCAGGAGCTGGTGGACCGCATCCTGCGCCCGAAGGGCGAGGTCACCATCGGCGTCGTCGGCAAGTACGTCGCCTACGAGGACTCGTACAAGTCGCTCAACGAGGCGCTGGCACACGGCGGATTCAGCAGCAGCCTGAAGGTCCACCTCAAGTGGATCGAGGCCGAGGACGTCGCGAACGGCCGGCTGCACGAGGATCTCTCGGGGGTGGACGGGATTCTCGTCCCCGGCGGCTTCGGCGTCCGCGGCGTGGCCGGGATGGTCGAGGCGGTCCGCTGGGCGCGCGCGAACCGCGTCCCGTTCTTCGGCATCTGTCTGGGCATGCAGGTCTCAGTCATCGAGTTCGCGCGCAACGTCTGCGGCATGGACGCCGCCGACTCCACGGAATTCAACGAGCAGACGCCGTACCGGGTCATCTACAAGCTGCGCGACCTGCTGGGCGTGGACGACATGGGCGGCACGATGCGTCTCGGCCAGTACACGTGCCAGCTCTCCCCCGGCTCGTTCGCGCAGCGCGCGTACGGCGCCACCGAGATCTCGGAAAGGCATCGCCACCGCTACGAGGTGAACCACGAGCACCTCGGCCGCCTCGTCGAGGGCGGCTTGAAGGTCAGCGGTATGTCGCCCGACAAGAAGTTCGTCGAAATCGTCGAGTACCCCGATTCTCCGTGGTTCGTCGCCTGCCAGTTCCACCCCGAGTTCAAGAGCAAGCCGCTCGAGCCTCACCCGCTCTTCAAGGCCTTCATCACGGCGGCCTATCGCGAGCGCCTGGCGCGCCGCTGAAAGCCGCGATGCCCGCCCCGCCCGCCGTGGAAATCGCCCCCGGTCTTCGGATCGGCGGCGGGGCACCGCTCGTTTTCATCTCCGGGCCGTGCGTCATCGAGAGTCGCGACCACGCGCTGCGAATCAGCGCGGCGCTCCATGCCGCCGCGGCGCGGCTCGGCGTTCCGCTCGTCTACAAGTCGTCGTTCGACAAGGCGAACCGATCCTCGGGCGCCTCGTTCCGCGGACCGGGGCTGCACGAAGGACTCGAGATCCTGGCGGCGGTGAAGAAGGAAACCGGCCTGCCGGTCCTCACGGACATCCACGAGGCGGCCCAGGCCGCCCCCGCCGCGCAGGTCGCGGACATCCTGCAGATTCCGGCGTTCCTCTGCCGCCAGACCGACCTGCTGCTCGCCGCGGCGGCCACCGGGCGGGCCGTCAACGTGAAGAAAGGGCAGTTCCTCGCCCCCTGGGATGCCAGGAACATCGCCGACAAGCTGCGAGCCGCCGGCGCGCGCGGCATCGTGCTGACAGAGCGCGGCACTTCGTTCGGGTACAACACACTGGTCGTGGACTTCAGGGCGCTGCCGCAGATGCGCGCCCTCGGCGTACCCGTCATCTACGACGCCACGCACTCGATGCAACAGCCGGGCGGAGCCGGAACCGCGACCGCCGGCACGCCGGAGCACACCGAGGCGCTCTCGGCCGCAGCCGCGGCCGTCGGCGTGGACGGGCTCTTCTTCGAAGTCCACGACGACCCCGCGCATGCGCTCTCCGACGGATCCACGCAGCTCCCCCTCGCCCGCTTCGAACCGCTCGTGCGGCGCCTGCTGGCCGTGGATGCCGTGACGCGCGAAGCGGCGAAGGAGACCGCGCGGTGAACCAGCGGGACACCGCGAAGCGCGTTCTCGAAATCGAGTCGCAGGCCATCCGCGACCTGGTGCCGCGCATCGGCGCCTCATTCGAAAAGGCCGTGACGATGATCCTCGAAGGCCGCGGCCGGGTCGTCGTCACCGGCATGGGCAAGTCGGGGATCGTCGGGCAGAAAATCGCGGCGACGCTGTCCTCGACCGGGACGCCCGCCGTGTTCATGCACCCGGCCGACGCCATCCACGGCGACCTGGGCATGGTCGTCGCCGGCGATATCGTGCTCGCGGTGAGCGCGAGCGGCGAGACCGAAGAGCTGCTCCGGTTGCTGGAGACGATCCGTCGTCTGGGCGTCCCGTTGATCGCGATGACCGGCGAGCCGGACTCCACTCTCGCGCGGCAGAGCGATGCGGCGCTCGACATCGCCATCTCGCGCGAGGCCTGCCCGATGGGGCTGGTGCCCACCGCCTCGACCACCGCGGCGGTCGCCATGGGCGACGCCCTCGCGGTCGCGCTCTACACGGCGCGCGGCTTTTCCGAGGACGACTTCGCGCGCACGCACCCGGGGGGGCGGCTGGGGCGGCGGCTGCTGCGCGTCGAGCAGATCATGCACACCGGCGACGCCCTGCCCCGGGTCGGGCCGGACGCGACGGTGCGCGACGCCGTCGCCGAGATCACGGCGAAGACTCTCGGCTGCACGGCGGTCGTCGCTGCCGACGGCACGCTGCTGGGCCTGTTCACCGACGGCGATCTGCGGCGGCTGCTCGGGAACTCTTCGGGGGCCGGCCTGCTCGAACAACCGGTCACCGCGCGCATGACGAAGATGCCCGCGACGATCGCGCGCGGCGAGCTGGCGAGCCGGGCGCTGGCGATCCTCGAGGAGCGCCGCATCACGGCGATCCCGGTCGTGGACCCCGCGCGTCGGCTCGAAGGGATCGTTCACCTGCACGACCTGTGGCGCGTGCAGCTCTTCTAGGGGAATGGTCATGGATGCACGGGAGCTGGACCGGGTCGCGGCGCGCATCCGCATCGTTCTGATGGACGTGGACGGCGTGCTGACGGACGGGACTCTCTGGTATCTCCCCGACGGCCAGGAGATGAAGGCCTTCCACGTGCGCGACGGCGCCGGCATCCGTCTCGCTCAGGAAGCGGGTCTGATGACCGGCATCATCTCGGGGCGCCCATCCGACGTCGCCTCCCGGCGCGCGACGGAGCTGGATCTCGACGAGATCCACCTCGACGTCGCCGACAAGAACCTGGTGCTCGACGACATCCTGGCGCGCCGCGGGCTGCAGCCTGAGGAGGTGTGCTTCATCGGCGACGACATCGTGGACCTGAGGGTCCTGCGCCGGGTCGGGCTCGCGGCAGCGCCCGCGGACGCGCATCCCATGGTGAAGATCGCCGCCGGGTTCCTCTGCGAGGCCGACGGGGGGCGCGGCGCCGTGCGCGAGGTGATCGACCGGATCCTCTCCGCGCGCAAGCCCCAGCCGCAGAAGCCCCCGCCGCCGGAGGAGAAGACGCCATGCGCGCCCTCATCGCGATCCTGACGCTCCTCTTCGTCACCGTCGTCATCGGCGTGATGCTGCTGAACGCTTCTGAAACGGTCACGCTGCGCCTGTGGTGGGACACACCGGGGTCCGAGGCCGACTCCTACGAGCTGCCGCTGGGCGTGGTGATCCTGGGCGCCATCGCCATGGGGTTCCTGTTCACCGGCATCGTCGCGATCGTCGAGGGGCTGATGATCCGGCTCGAGAACCGGCGCCTCACGCGGACGATCCGCGAGCTGCGGCGCGAGCTGGACGAACTGCGTACGCCCGCGATCGAGCTGCCGCCCGACACGGAGCCGGCCGGCGAGGAGATTTCCTAGGGGCTAACCCTGCTGCGGGCGTCACCTTCGGCGGCGATGCGCTCGGTCATCTTCTCGAATGCCTTCTCGCTCAGAACGCCGCGGGCGAGCGTCAGCTCCGCTCCGAGCAGCGCCTCGAGACCCGCGCGGCCCGCTTCGAGCCCGGCGGCCTCGACCCCCGCCTTCAGCTTCGCCGGGTCCCACTGACCGTCGGGCCGCAATGCGTTCGCGGGGACGGCCGACGCGTGCGCCTCGTGCAGACCCTTCGCGCTCCTGCGCAGGAAGTTCGCGGCGCCGGCTCCGATCTCGGAGCGCACGCTCTCGAAAAGAATCCGGTGCCGTTTCGAGAACCCTTCGACTACCGCGAGGATCAGCTCGCCTGAACTGTCCGAATCCTCCGCCGCATCGGCGGCAGGCGCTGCCTCTGCGGGCGCGCTTTTCACGGCGGCCCCTTCGGTCGGCGGCTCGGCCGCCTGCGCGGCCTGCGCTTCCGGTGTTCCGGAATACTTCGCGTCCGGTCCGAAGAGCTCCGGCGCGATCCCCGCCGCCGTCCTTCCGGCCAGAACATTGACCGGGACCGGCGGGGCGAGACGCGCGTCCCCGGGAGCCTCGGCCTCGGTCTCCGCGGTGGCCTGCGGCTCCGATTCCGGCGCCGGTATCGCTTCGGCACGGCCCGCGGGCTCGGGGGGCTCCGGTACGTCCGGTTCGACATCCGCGGCCCCATCGGCCTGCGCCGTCGCCTCGGGCGGGTGCTCCGCGGCGCCAGGCGCTTCGGGCGCGCCCAGCTCGGTTTCGAGCTCGCCGACCGCCGCCGCCAGACGCGTCTCCCGGCGCGGCCCTGGCGCGGCGACCGGCCGCTCCGTCTCGAGCGCGAGCGCGAGCACCCCCAGCTCCCGCAAACCCCAGACGATCTGGCAGACGCGGAAGTCCTGCATGCGGCGGCTGCGGCAGACCTCGGCGATCGTGCCCGGTTCCTTCAGCGCGCGTGCGACTTCCGCCACCTCGCCGTCGGCCTGCATGAGATCTTCGAGCGCCGGGCTCACGTCCTCGACGCGCAAACGCGCCTCGGGGCCGCCCGAGCCCCCCTTCACCAGGTCCCAGGCCGTGACGGTGCGCACGCCGCGCAGAACGAGCGCTTCGAGTGTCACGCCGACCGTGAGCGGCTCGATCGTCGGCAGGCCGCCGCCTTCGAACACGTACTCGCCGTCGGACCAGCCGAACATCGAGAGCACGATCGCCGTGAGCTGCTCGCCCAGATAACGTGACAGTTCGCTGCGCGAGAGGGCGCCCGCCTCCACGAGCAGGGTGCCAATCCGCTTGCCGGACAGGCGGCGCTTCTCGATCGCCTCGATCTCGCGCAGACCCACGACGCCGCGAGAGAGCAGCAGTGTCGAGAGCGAATCCTCGGGGCGCGACGAGGTCGCGAACACGACCTGCCCTTCGCGCAGATGAACCGTCTTTTCCTCGCCCGGACGGCGCACACAGAGCAGCCCCGTCTCGCCGCGGCGGCACAGGGAGACGAGCAGCCGCACGAACGAGCGGGCCCGGAGCTGCCCCGTCTCGATGCCGGCGGCGCCGTCGCTGCCCTCGACGCGCTCGATGAGACCGATCGCGGAGAGCGCCCACAGAATCCGGCAGACTTCGAAGTTCGGAATGAAGACCGACGAGCAGGTGTCGGCGACCGTCAGCGGGTCGGCCAGCCACCCCAGGACCTCGCGCTCCTCGGGCGCGAGCAGCGCCGTCTCGGGAAGCTCGAGCGCGCCGTCCACGGCGACCCAGCGCGCGTGCGAGCCGCCGGTGGCGCCGCGGATCCGCCGCCAGTCCCGGCAGCGGCGGATGCCTTCCACCAGAAGACGCGACGTGCCCCCGGGGAACTGAACGGGGTCCCCGGGCGCGGCGGAGCCCGCCTCGAACGATATGGCGGCGGCGTCCCACGAGAACGCCGCGAGCGCGACCTCGCGCAGGTGATTGGCGATCACGCGCGGAAGGTCGGACTCGCGGATGATGCCCTTGTCGACCATGAGGCTGCCGAGCCTGCGGCCGCCACGCGCGTCTTCGAGAGCGCCTTCGAGCATGTCCAGGCCAATGACGCCGGCACGCAGGAGCATCTCGCCCAGGCGGTCCTCGGCGCGCGTCGAAGCGGCGAACACGAGCTCGCCCTTGTCGAGCCAGAGGGTGCGGCGGTCGCCGTCGCGGGCCTGCACAAGGGCGCCGGTGGCGCGGTCACGCCACAGCTCACCCAGGATGGATGTGAAGTCCATGCCGCTGATGCGCCCTTCCTGCTCGTTCATTCCACCCGACCTCGCCGCGCAGTCCCCGCCCCGGATGATGTAATCCGGGCGCGCAAAACCGTCAAGAATGGGAGCCGGAGCGCCGGACGAGCTCGTCCTGGATCTCCTGGGGGGTGACCGTGGCGGTGCCCAGCCGGCTCACCGCCCGCCCCGCCGCGATGTTCGCGAGCGCCGCCGCCTCGATCGCCTGGGCGCCGGCGGCGAGCGCGAGGGTCAGACAGGCCACGACGGTGTCCCCGGCGCCAGTCACATCGAAGACTTCACGCGCTTCGGCGGCGATCGAGCGGGTCGGCCGGTCCCGCTCGAAGAGGCTCATCCCCTTTTCGCCGCGCGTGATCAGCACGGCCTGCGTGTCGAGCATGTCCAGGATGGCGCGTCCGGCCCGCTCGAGGCCGTCGTCCGACCGGATCGCGATCCCGGTGGCCCGCGACGCCTCGGACTGATTCGGCGTCAGGATCGTTGCCGGCTGATACAGGCTGAAATGCGAGATCTTGGGATCGACGACGACGGGGATCCCCGCGCGGCGGGCGTCGGCCAGCAGCCCGCCCAGGAGCGCCGGACCGATCGCCCCCTTGTCGTAGTCCGAGATGACGAGCGCCGCCGCGCCGCCGAGTTTCGCGCGCGCGCCGGTCCGCAGGGCCTCCGCCGTCGCGGCGGACACCGCCCCGTCGTCCTCGCGGTCCACGCGCACCACCTGCTGGCTGTGGGCCACGATGCGCGTCTTCGAAATGCTGGGCCGGCCCGCGTCGGTCACCACGCCCGAGGCGTCCACGCCGCATTCCCTGAAGAGCGCCGCGATCCGCTTCCCCGTGTCGTCGCCGCCGAGGATCCCGGCGATGCTCACCGAGGCGCCGAGCGCCGCGAGGTTCGCCGCGACGTTGCCGGCGCCCCCCAGCGCCGCCGTCTCGCGCCGCACGTGCACCACGGGAACGGGTGCCTCGGGGGAAATGCGGCTGACGTCTCCCCACACGAACCGGTCGAGCATCAGGTCGCCGACGACGAGCACCGGCTTGCCGGCGAACGACGCGAGGATTTCGGCGGCCCGGGAGCGCGTCAGCTCGGACACCCGCCCCCTTCCGCGCTCAGGAGCGCGTGTCCGCGGGCGGCTCGACGATCGCCTCGCTCACGAGCATCTGCGGAATGTCATCGCGCACCGGATAGGCCCGCCGGCATCCGGAGCAGCGCAGCAGTCGCCCGTCGGGGCTCAGCACGACCTTCGTCCTGCACTCGGGGCAGACGAGAATCTCGAGGAGCCATTCGGCGACCGCCATCCAAAGGCTTATAGCACCGCGATTTCCGCCGGGTCAATGCCGCAGCGACGCGTGCGCGCGCCGTGAGAGACTTCGACAAAGTGGCGGAATCCTCCCCTTCCACGCTGCGCCTCCCGCCTCCCGAGCGCCTGCTCATCGTGCGGCTCGGCGCCCTTGGGGATGTCCTTCGCACCATGCCGGCGCTCGAGCTGCTCCCTGCGCTGTGGCCGAACGCCGCCATGTACTGGGCGGTCGAGGACGCGTCTGCGCCCCTTCTCGAGGGGCACCCGCGTCTCTCCGGCGTGCTGAGATTTCCGCGGAAGGAGATCTCGGCGCTGCTCGAGGACCCGTCCACCGCCGGTGCGGCGGCGGCGCGGTCGGGCCGGTTCGCCGGCGCGCTGCGGCGCCTGAAGGCCGATCTCTGCCTCGACTTTCACGGGACGCTGAAGAGCGGCCTCATCGCGGCGCTGTCCGGGGCGCCGCGCCGCGTGGGCTATGCCCCTCCGGGATCGCGCGAGGGGAACAGGATCTTCCAGACCGACCTCGTTCCCATGCCCCCCGAGCCGATGCATCGCGTGGAGCGGACGCTTGCCCTGCTGCGCGCACTGGGCGCCCCCGACGCGCCGGTGACGATCTCGCTCCCTGGGACCGCAGCGCACCGCGAGCGCGTGGACATCTGGCTTCGCGACAACGGTCTCGCGGCCACGCGATTCGTCGTGGCCTGGCCCGGCACGAGCGCGAGTCAGGCCTGGAAGCGCTATCCGGCGGGCGATCTCGGGCGCGCGCTCGGGATGATCCGTCAATCAACGCAGTGCGCGACCGTCGTGGCCGGCGGTCCCGGCGAAGAATCGCTCGTCGACGAAGTGCGCGCCGCCTCGGGCGGAACCGCGACGGCGGCGCCGGTCTTCGATCTGCTCGCGCTGTCCGAGCTGCTGCGCCGCGCCGCCCTCTTCATCGGCCCCGACACCGGCCCGATGCACCTCGCCTGGGTGGTCGGCACGCAGGTGCTCGCGCTCTTCGGATCGACCGACCCGCGGCTGAATGCCCCGTGGCCGCAGGTGGGGGGGCCGCACAGGGTCCTCTATAATTCCCTTTCACCGCGGCGCGGGGAGCACACCGACTGGCCCGATCCCGGGGCGGTCGCCGGAGCCGCAAGAGACATCCTGGAGTCGCGCTGACCATGCTCGCCCTCGCCCTGACCGGAGTGCTGCTGCTCGCTCCCGCCGCCACAGAGAAGCCCGCGGAGCCGCCGCCCTCATTCGAGTCGCTCAAGAAGCTGGTCCTCGACAGCAAGCTCGAGGAGGCGGAAGCCGGAGCCCGCGCCCGGCTCGCCGCGAACCCGAACGATCCCGATGCGCACGTCGTTCTGGCCAACGTGGCCCGCGTGCAGGCCCTGGACAAGCGCAGGGCCGGGACACTCGCCTCCGACCCGGAATCGTTCAACGAGGAGTCGGCCGCCCTCTTCAGGAAGGCGCTCTCCGAGCTGGACGCGGGGATCGAGGCGGCGCCGGGCCGGCGCGACATCTGGCTGGGTCTCTGCCAGATCGCCGTCGAGTCGGGCGACCCTGCCGCGGCCGTGAGCGCCGTGGAGCGCGCTGCGGCGCGATTCCCGAAGGACGCCTCTTTCGGCACTGCGCTGCGCGAGAACGCGCGGCCGCTTCTGGAAGCAGGCAATTACACGCAGGCGGCCGCGATCCTCGATCCGATCGCGAAGAACAACCCCGACGACGTGCAGACTCAGCTCGCGCTGGGGCGCTCGCTCGCACTCTCAGGCAAGACCGCCGAGGGGATCGCCGCGCTCGATCGCGCCATCACCCTCCAGGCGAACGACGCCGAGCCGCACTCCCAGCGCGCCGAGATCGCGGCCCTGAACGGCGACTTCGCCACGGCGGCGATGCGCTACGACAGCGCCGCCACGCTCGACCCGAAGCGGCTGCAGGCGCGCGCCGCCCAGATCGCCTGCCAGACGCTCCAGAATCCAATGGACGCCCTGAAGACGGCGCGGACTGTTCTGAATCGCTACAAGGACGTGCCGCGGGCGCAGGTCGGCGATCCGCAGGCCCTCTCGCTGATTACCGAGCAGCGCAAGCTGCTCGAGGTTCCGGCCCCGGCGCCGCTGGACATTCTGCGGGTCACGCGGCTGCTCGACGCCGGGCGGAACACCGGCGGCACCGCGGCGGGCATTGCGCTCCTGCTGCGCCGCGATCGCGACATGTGCGAGGCGCACGCCCTGATGGGCCATCTCCGCGAGCGCCTGGGCCAGCACGACCTGGCGCTCGCCGCGTACACCGAGGCGCGGGACGCCATCGACCGGCAGCCGGGGCGGTCGTTCGGGATCACACGCGATGAGCTTCAGGCGGCCATCGGGCACGAAGACGCGCTGCTCGGCCACTGGGAGCAATCCGCGGCCGCCTTCAAGGACACAAAGGATCCGTCGCAGTGGGCCTTCGAGATCGGCACCGCGCTGCACCACCAGGGCCGGTACAAGGACGCCGCGAAGCAGTTCGAGAAGGCCGAGACGGGCGCCGACGCGGCGAAGGCCGAGGCGGCGCGCCGGCGTCTGTCCTCTGCGGCGTATCGCGGATTGAAGTGAGCGCTCCGCCGGACCCCGGTTCGGTCCGGACGATCCTGGTTCGCGCCAACAACTGGATCGGCGACGTCGTGCTCGCGTCGCCGGCGCTGCACGCGCTGCGGCTGCGGTTCCCCGGCGCGCGCATCAGCATCCTCGCGCGCCCCGCGGTGACGCCGGCGCTCGACGGCTCGTCCGATGTCGACGAGATCATTCCCATCACGCCGGCGGAGCGGCATCCCGGGGGATTCCTCCGCCTGACCCGCGCCCTGCGAGTCCGGCGGTTCGATCTCGCCGTGCTCTTTCAGAAGGCCTTCGAAGCGGCGCTCATCGCGCGGCTCTCCGGCGCACGGCGGATCTACGGGTACGCCACCGACCGGCGCTCCTGGCTGCTGACCGATCCGATCCCCGAGACAGCCGAGACGCGCGCGCGGCACCACGCGCTCGTATTCCTCGATCTCGCCGCCGCCGCGGGCGCAGACGTCTCGGACCGCACGCTTCGGTTTCCGCTGTCCGAGACCGATCGCCGCGGCGCCGCCGCGGCGCTCTGGACCGGCGGCCTGCGCGAGGGAGAGCCGTTCGTCGCCGTCCATCCGGGCGCATCGAAGCCGCCTCGCGCATGGCATCCCGAGCGCCTCGGCGACGCGGCGCGCCGCCTGTCGCTGGAGATCGGCGGCCGCGTGGTCGCGGTGGGCGGGCCGCCCGATGCCTCCGCCTGCTCCGTCGCCGCCGGGACCGGCGGCGTGGACCTGTGCGGGCGCACGAGCGTCGGGCAGATGGCGGGAGTGTTCGAGAAGGCGCGCCTGGTGATCGCCAGCGATTCCGGCCCCATGCACGTGGCCGCGGCGGTCGGCGCGCCGGTCGTCGGCATCTTCGGACCCGGCCGTCCCGAGAAGACCGCGCCCTTCGTCGCGGAGTCGCGCTACGCCGCGATCGGTCTGCGATTCCCCTGCTCGCCCTGCCGGCAGGATTTCTTCAACGAATGCGACCCGGCGCCGTCGGGCAAGCCCTGGTGTCTCGAGGAGATCGACGTGGAGCGGGTCGTCGCCGCCGCGCGGCCGCTGCTCGTGTCAGGAGACGGTGCGAGTCCGTGCGCCTGAAAGGGCCCAGCCCAGGCGGTGGAGCGTCATCCGGCGGCGCCATCCCGGGAGCCGCCCCGTGAGCGTCTGGCGCAGCGGCGCGCTGTCGCTCGCGTAAACCGCGATCAGCGCGAGCAGCGTCTCTTCCGCGGGCAGTCGAAGAACCTTCTCGCCGGAGCGGGCGAGCCGCGCGAGCCCGTCGAACCGCTCGTTCTCCGAGGCACCGCCCTCCCTCCACCGCGCGCGATCGAGATCCACGAGCGAGATGCGACGATCCGGGGGCGGGCCGACGAGGACGTTCCCCAGATTGAGATCGGTGTGCACGAGACCCGAGTCGTGCGCCTTCCGGAGCGCCACGGCGATCGCCGCGAGCATCCGGCCGCGCTCCTCGCCCGCGGCGCGGCCGAGTGGCGCCTCGGAGGACTCGGCCGCCGGGATCTCCTTCGTGACCAGCCGAAGATCGAGCGCCCCCCCGTTGCGGCGCACGATGACCGCGACAGGCTCGGGCACGGAAAGACCGGCATCGAAGGCGCGGCGGGTCAGCCCCACCTCGCGCACCGCGCGCGCCGCGTCGAGGCCGAGCCCTCCGAAGATCCGCCCGAAAAATCCGCCGCGCCGGTAGCGGCGCGCGACGACTGGCGTGCCCGCAAGTGTGAGCCGGGCGACGCTCCCCCGCCCGGCAGGCGGAGCGTCCGCCGCCGGGTCGAGAGCGCCGGACTCGAAGGCGTCGAGCAGCGTCTCGCGCACGGGAGCAGCGGCCCAGACCCGCGCCGCTCCGCGCTCCGACCAGCCCCAGGCCTCGTCCGCCTTCACGCCGCGCCCCGGCGCGGGCCGAGCACCCGCTCGTAGACCTCCAGCGTCCGCTCCACCATCCGCTCGGCCGAGAAGTCCGCGACGCGCGTCCGGCCGCGGGTGACGAGCCGCTCGCGCAAAGCGGCGTCCGTCGAAACGGCGCGAACCGCCCCGGCGATCGCCTCGGCCGAGCCCGGCTTCACGAGCAGCGCCTCGACGCCGTCCTCGACGATCTCGCGCACGCCGTCCAGGTCCGCCGCCACCACGGGCACGCCGCACGCCATCGCCTCCTTCACGACCGCGGGCGAGCCTTCGCCCGACACCGACGGCAGCACCAGAAGATCGAGCGCCGACATCACCGCCGGGATGTCGTCGCGCCATCCGGCGAACACGACGCTGTCCGCGCAGCCGGCGGCGCGCGCCCGCTCCGTGAGCGGCCCGCGTTCCGGCCCCTCGCCCGCCAGCAGCAGGCGCGCGTCCGGCCGCTCCCGCGCCAGCACTCCGAATGCGTCCACGAGGGTGCCCAGCCCCTTGTGCGCCACGAGCGCACCGGCGGCCCCGATGACATACGCGGACTCGGGGATCTGCAGCTCGCGCCGCAGCGCGCGCGCCCGCGCGACCCGCTCCTCCCCCGCGAAGCGCGCGAGGTCGATGCCGCTGTGGATCACCGTGATCCGCTCCGGTTCGATGCCCTCGCGTATGAGTACCCAGCGCACGCCTTCCGCCACGGCGATGAGGTGGTCGATCCGGAAGCGGTACTTCAGGCGCGCCAGCGGATTGCGCGCGAGGGAGAACGACACCCGCCGCGTCAGCACCGCCGGAATGCGCCGCAGCGGACTTGCGATGAGGCCCGCGGCCGTGCCCAGCGTGACGGCGTGGGAGGTGTGGAAGTGCATCAGGTCGGGCCGGAACCTGCCGATCTCCCGCGCGAGGGCCGCGATCGCCGGAAGATCCAGCTCGCCGCGCACCTGCCGGGTCCACACGGCGACACCCGCGGCCTGCGCCCGCTCCGCCAGCGGCGCGCCGGCGGCGCCGGCGATCAGGCATTCGTGGCCGCGCGCGCGCAGGCCCGCCGCCAGCAGAAGGGTCTGCGCCTCTCCGCCGCGGAACCCCCGTTCGGTGTTGAGGTGCAGAACTCGGAGCCGCTTCACGGCGCGGGTGTGGTCCGCCGCGGTGCTTCGCCCCGCGCGCCGCTCGCGGCCGCGCCGTCGAGACCGAGCTGCCAGAGCTTCGCGTATTTCAGATAGACCGAGAACGCGGCGAGCAGCGAGAGCACCGCTCCGTGCGTGCCATCGAGAAAACCGAGACGCAGGACATACATCTTGAGGAAGCGGCCCAGGGGACGCAGCAGGATCGAGGCGCGCCCCGCCCGCTGTCCGTCCTTGAAGGCCTGCATCGCCCCCCAGTCGGAGTACTTCTGGATCTTCGGCCAGTACTGCTCCCAGGAGCGAAAGGTGAAGTGCAGCAGCGGCGACTGCAGCGCGCCCATCGGACCGTCGGCCCGGACTTCGGCGTGCACCTGGCGGTCTTCGTACCGGCACCGGTCGCGCTGGAACAGCCGGGTCACCCGGTCGGCTTCCCAGCCGCCGTGTCGAACCTCGCGGCCCAGGAAGTAGTTCACCCGGGGGATCGAAAAAGCCGCCTTTCCCGGCTCCCCGGCGAGCACCGCTTCGATCTCCTGCCGCAGCTCGGGCGTCACGCGCTCGTCGGCGTCCACGACGAGCACCCAGGGGTGCATTGCCTGCGGGATCGCCCAGTTCTTCTGGGTCGCGGAGTTGACGTATTCGTGCTCCAGCACGCGCGCGCGGGCCGCCCTCGCGATGCGCAGCGTGCCGTCGGTGGAGAACGAGTCCACAACGAGGATCTCGTCGCAGAAGCGCACGCTCTCGAGGCAGTCCGGCAGCGTCTCCTGCTCGTTGAACGTCGGGATCAGCGCGGTGACGGCAGCGCGGCCGGCGGGTCGAGGGGCCGCCTCGTCGGACATGCCGCGAGAATACGGGTCCGCCCGAAAGGGCGTCAACGCGCCCCTACCCGGGATCGGGGCGCGGCGCGACGAGAGCGGCAATGCCGATACCCAGCAGATACAGCGCGAGCATCGGCGCCGCGAAGACGGTCTGCGTCACGATGTCGGGGGTCGGCGTCAGGATCGCGGCGATGAGGAAGATCCCCACGATGGCGTAGCGGAACATCTTCCAGAGCCAGCGCGCCGTGACCAGTCCCGCCCGCGCGAGCAATGCGATCAGCACCGGGATCTGAAACACGAGACCGAGCCCGAGGAGAATCCACGCCTCGAATGAGAACGCACTGCGCAGGTCGAGCTGCGCCTGGAAGTCCGAGCCGATCTGCAGCAGGAACCCGACCGTCATCGGCAGCAGCACGTAGTAGCCGAACAGGCCGCCGAGGATGAAGAGCGTCGTCGCACCGAACACGAACGGCAGGGCCAGGCGCCGCTCCCGCGCCTTGAGCCCCGGCGACACGAACCGCCAGATCTCGAAGAAGACCCACGGGGAGGCCAGGAAGAGGCCCGCGAGGAAGGCGACCTTCATGTAAATGAGGAACGGCTCGGCGATCTGGCGGAAGACGATGTTGCCGCCGTCGGGCAGCGCCTCCCGGATCGGCGCAAGGAAGAACCGCAGGAGCGGCGCCGACACGGCGTAGCAGATGCCGAAGCCGACAGCGACGGCGATCAGACAGCGGATCAGCCGGGATCGCAGCTCTTCGAGATGGGCGAGCAGAGGCATCGAGGCGCCGTCGCCCTCCCCGGACGGGATTCGTCTCAAGCGATCGTCTCTCGCAGCGGGCTCAGGGCTCGCCCGCCTCCGGCGTGGCGCCGGGCGCGGGGCTCGCGGCGGCCCGCGCCCGCTCTTCGCGGGTCGGACGCTCCGGGTCAGTCAGGCCCATCCCGACGGGATCCAGCGGAGCCGGCTCCGCGGCGGGTCCGGGGGCGTCCGGCGCGGCGGCCTCCTGCTGCAGCGACTCGACCTCGCGGGTCAGGATGCGGCCTGGCGCCGCCGCCAGCTCGCCGATCTCCCGGCGCATCGCCGTCGCCTCGTCCTGCATCTTCCGGATCTCGCTCAGGTCGACTTCCTTCTCAAGCCCCGATTTGAGGTCGGTCGTCGCCTTGCGCAGCTCCGCAAGCATGCCGCCGATCGCCTTGCCGATCTCCGGGAGCCGCTTCGGGCCGACGAAGATCAGGGCGAGCACCAGCAGGAAGAAGACCTCGGGAACACCCAGGTTGAACATGACAGACGTTATCGTAATGCGGATTGCGACCGGGAGGTCGTGACCATATACTTTCGACTTGATCGACCCCCCGGAGTCCCGGTGAACCGGCGTCCGCTTTACCTTCTTCTGGCCTTCACCACCGCGGGTGCCCTCGCGGGCAGCGGCCTCGCCCCGGCGACCCTCGCCACCTCCGATCCGCGCGACGAAGGCATCCGCACCTTCACGCAGATTCTTGCCGTCGTCGAGAGCCGCTACGTCAAAGAGGTCCCGAGCAAGGACCTGGTGTACGACGGGATCCGCGGGATGCTCCGCACGCTCGACCCCCACACGAACTTCCTCGACGAAGACGCCTATCAGGAAATGCAGGAGGAGCAGCGGGGCACCTTCTACGGGCTCGGCATCGTCATCAACAAGCGCGGCAAGGATTCGCCCCTCACCGTCATCGCGCCGATCGATGGCACGCCGGCGGCGCGGCTCGGCATCCGCGCCGGCGACGTGATCAGCCACATCCGCGACAAGGTTGCCGGCGTCGACATCGACACCGTCGGGCTGGAAGTGCAGGACGCCGTGAAGTATCTGCGCGGCCCCAAGGGCAGCGAGGTCACGATCTCCATCGACCGGCCGGGCTTCGACGAGCCGCTCGAGTTCACGATCGTGCGCGACACGGTGCCCACGCACTCGGTCACGAACGCCTGGATGATCGGCCCCGACACCGGCTACATCAAGCTGATCAATTTCACGCAGACCTCCGCCGACGAGTTGTCGCGGGCGCTGGCGCTGCTGCGCACCGCGGGGATGAAGAAGGTGATCCTCGACCTGCGCTCCAATCCGGGCGGCCTCCTCGACCAGGCGGTGCGGATCTCGTCCCTCTTCCTCGAGCCGGGTCAGATGATCGTCTACACGAAGGGACGGATCCCCGGCTCCGATCAGGAATTCCGCTCGACCGACTCGACCGAGCGGGTCACGGAGCCGGTCGTCGTGCTGGTGAACCGGGGCAGCGCCTCGGCGTCCGAGATCGTCTCCGGCGCCCTGCAGGACCACGACCGCGCGTTCATCGTCGGCGAAACGACCTTCGGCAAGGGGCTCGTTCAGTCGGTCTACAAGCTGGCGCGACAGACGGGGCTGGCGCTCACCACGGCGCATTACTACACGCCGAGCGGACGTCTCATCCAGCGCGACTGGAGCAGCCTCGAGGACTATTACTACGACCTCGAAGACGCGCCGCAGATCCCGGAGTCGCAGCGCCAGACCAGCCGCACGGACGCGGGACGCACGGTCTTCGGCGGGGGCGGCATCTCGCCCGATCTGACCGTCGCCGCCGAGGAGGTTCCGCGGGCCATCGCCGACCTGACGCGCACGAACGCCTTCTTCGAATACGTCATCTCGCTGAACCGGACCAAGCCGATTCTTCCCGAGGGCGCCGGCGGCACGCCGGAGGCGCTCGAGTCGTTCCGCCGGTCCTTCCACACCGAGCCCGAAGTCGTGGACTCGTTCCGCGCCTGGCTGACCGAACGCAAGACTCCGGTGGACGATGGCGAGTTCGAGCTGGCCCGCGACAAGATCCGCACGCTGCTGACCGCCGAGATGGTCGGCGTCGCAACCGGCGGCCTCGCCTATCGCGACCGGGTGCTGCTCGAGGCCGATCCGCAGCTTCAGGCGGCGATCGGCGCGTTCGCCCAGGCGAAGGTCCTGCACCCCGACGCGCCCGCGCGGGCCGCCGCGCCTGCCGCCGGCCGCTAGCTTCCCGCCCCGTCGTCCCTAGGACAGAAGCGCGAGTTTCTGCGCGTGGCTCTGCCGGTGGAACCGGCGCAGCGCCCCCAGCCTCTCCACGGCGCGCAGCGGTTCGATGCGGCGCAGAAACCGGACGGCGAACCGGCGCGCATCGCGATAGCGCGCGGCGACGCGGGGATCGGGGTCGGCGTAGTCCCCCTTGTCGAAGAGCTGCCACAGGAGCCACCGGCGCTCGACGTCGCCGGAGCGGCCGCCGCGGCTGCGCCGCAGCCAGTGCGCTGCGGCCAGGAACTTCGTGACGTTTGCCTGCAGCTCGAGCTCCAGCAGGCTGAACGACCGCCCCAGCCGGAGCCGCTCCGCCACGCAGAGGAAGTGGTCCAGTTCCTCGACGAGGACCGCGAAGTCGTCGATGTTGCCGTCATGCAGACCCGAAGAGGGCGGATCGGTCTCCAGACGCTCGATCAGGGCGTCGGGGTAGTAGATCGCCGCGCGCCACGGCCCACCGGCGCCCGGCGGGCGCAGCAGCAGGCAGGCGCCGCTCCCGGAGCCGACGACGCGCACCGGCCCGGCGCCGCGCGCCACGATCCGCCGGTATCCCTCGTCCCCCAGGATGAACCGTCCCGCGTCCGGGACGGAGCCCGGGAGGGCGTAGGTGCGCTCGATGATCTTCTGAAGCTGCGAGACAAGGGGCGGGAAGACGGGGCTCACTGCAGGCCGCTGTAGGTGAAGGTCTCCCCGTCCCAGTCGATGTGCAGGCGGTGATACGGGGTGCGGGCCCGCGCCTCCTCGAAGACGCGCGCGCGGACCTCCGCCTCGTCGAAAGCGCGCTCGCCCCGTCGCACTTCCTCGAGCCAGGCCTGAAGCGCGCCCGAACCCTTCGGCCGCGCCGACTCGTCCTCGCGGATCTTCCGGGCCACGGCGACGTTGCACACGCGATGCAGCACCGCAGCCAGGTGCCGCGCGCCGAATGTGCGGGAATAGCCGCGCGCGATCAGCTCTTCGCGCGCCGCGGGATCCACCGAGAGCGCCAGGCCGTGCGCCGCCTCGAACCGCGCCGCGATGCGGCCGAACTCCAGATCGAAGATCCGGCCGATCGCCGCGGTGTCGAGGTGGGCGAAGCGGACGATCTTCAGCCGGTTCATGAACTCGGGCGAGAGCGCCTTGCGCAGACCCTGCTCGGCGCGGACCTCCCCGGCGCGCCCGCGGGCCGCCTCGCCGGAGTACCCGATCGGGGCCGCCGCCGAGAGCATGTCCTCGTAGCCCAGGTTCGACGTGAACACGACGAGGCAGCCGCCGAAGTGCAGCGCCTGGCCCCGGTTGTCCGTCACGCGGCCGCGGTCCATCAGCGGCAGGAAGAACTGCCTCAGGTGCGGGTGCGCCTTCTCGACCTCGTCCACCAGGATCACCGAGAACGGCGCCGTGGCCGCGGTCTGGTGAAACAGGGAAAGCAGGCCGGGCTCGTCGCTGCGGATGAAGCCTCTCGTCGATCCACGCAGATCGTGAATGTCCGACGGGTCGGTGTAGTTCGGCGCCTCGATGACGAGCATCGGCACCGGCACGCGCCACTGCGCCTCCAGGAGCCGGGCCAGCGACTCGACCAGGTGGTTCTTCCCGACGCCGGTCGGGCCGACGAGAAGAAACGATCCGGGCTTGTCGGGATCCTGCGTCGCGGCGGCGTGCAGCGCGAACTCGTCGCACAGCGTCTGGATCGCCTCGTTCTGGCCGATCACCCGCTCGCGCAGCCCGTCGCGCAGCGCCGCGAGATCCAGCGACGAGAAGAGCAGCATCCGTTCGTATGCGGCGACGACTTCCTCGCGGCTGCGGCCGGCGCCGAGACTCTCCCCCTCGAGGGGCGCCGTACCGGAGAGCCCGGCGCGGCCGGCCGCGAGCGTTTCGAGCCGCACCGGCTCCGGCGGCGATTCGGGACCGGCGAGCCCGATGCCGCCCAGGGCGACGTCGCCGCCGGGCGGGACTTCGATCCCGCCCCCGGGGCGGGCCAGCGGAAACAGGTTCGCCGCCCATTCGCGGGGCAGCCCGGTCGCCGGAGAGTCCGAGGCGACGAGCGAGCGCAGGAACTCCGCGTGGATGCCGAAGCGCTGCGCACACTGACGGAGAAAGGCGATCTCTTCGTCGAGCGGCAGCGGACGCAGGCGGTTGTGCTCGAAGTGCTCGCGGAGGCGCCGGTCCTCTGCCAGACGGCCGAGCAGCTCCGACGCGAGCCGGTAGGCGCGGATGCCCAGCTCCGGCAGCGCGAGACCGCGGAACTCGGTGCGCCCGGTGACGCCGACGTCGAAGAGACACTGGTCGCCAACGGCGCGCGCGTCGTCGGGCAGCCGGCGGATGCGCGCCAGCGCCGGCGTTCCGGGCGTCTCGAGCCGGACGAGCGCGGCCGAGGCCAGCGCGCCGGAGCCGCGGCCCGCCCGCCCCAGAATCGGACCGAGCCGTTCCTCGGTGTACGCCTCGTCGAGGAGCTGGGACGAATGGAGGATGACGTCCACGAGATGCTGGATCTCGAGGTCGTCGAGCAGCGCGTCGGGACGGTCGGAGGCCAGGCGGCGCAGACGCGCCTGCACCCAGTCCTTCCAGCCAGCCTCTCCCGGCGCTCCGCCGGGGCTTCGCTCGGGGCTCATCGGCCTGTCTTCTCCCTGCCGTACTGATACTGGTCTTGTAACGGAGCCGCAACCCGGCTCCCGGCGCAGCCGGTGCGGCCGGGCCGGGTTTTTTCATGGGGCGCTTGACAGAAAAAGCAGCACGTCTTAAAAGCCGCTGGCATTCGCAGGGGGCGACTGCCAGACCGGCGCGCGCCCCCTTCGAGTCAAACAATTACAGGTCAACAACTTAAGACCACATCAAGGAGGTCGCACGCATGAAGGTGAAGCCGCTTCACGACCGCGTTCTGGTCAAGCGCATCGAAGAGAAGGAAGTCGTAAAGGGCGGGATCATCATTCCCGACACCGCCAAGGAAAAGCCCCAGGAGGGCACCGTCATCGCCGTGGGCGCGGGCAAGCTCGATGAAGCGGGCAAGCGCGTCGCGATGGACGTGAAGGCCGGCGACAAGGTCCTCTTCGGCAAGTACGCCGGAACCGAGATCAAGATCGACGACGTCGACCACATCATCCTGCGCGAGGACGAGATCCTCGGCGTGATCTCCTGAAGACATCCCAACCGACGAATCCACGGAGGAATCGAAGAACATGGCAGCCAAGGAAGTCATTTACTCTGACGAGAGCCGGCAGGCGATTCTGCGCGGTGTGAACAAGCTCGCCGACGCCGTCAAGGTCACGCTGGGCCCCAAGGGCCGCAACGTGATCCTCGAGAAGAAGTTCGGCTCTCCCCTCTCCACCAAGGACGGCGTCACGGTCGCCAAGGAGCTCGAGCTCAAGGATGCGACCGAGAACGTCGGCGCCCAGCTCGTCCGTGAGGTCGCCTCGAAGACGTCCGACGTCGCCGGCGACGGCACGACGACGGCGACGGTGCTCGCCCAGGCGATCTTCCGCGAGGGCGTGAAGGCCGTGACCGCGGGCAGCAACCCGATGGAAGTGAAGCGCGGCATCGAGAAGGCCGTCGAAGTCAGCATCGACGAGATCAAGAAGCTCAGCCAGCCGGTCAAGGGCAAGGCGATCGCCCAGGTCGGCACGATCTCGGCGAACAACGACGAGACGATCGGCGAGATCATCGCGAAGGCGATGGAGAAGGTCGGCAAGGACGGCGTCATCACCGTCGAAGAGGCCCGCTCCATGGAGACGACCCTCGAGGTCGTCGATGGCATGCAGTTCGACCGCGGCTACCTGTCGCCCTACTTCATCACCGATCCCGAGCGGATGGAGGGCGTCATCGAGGACGCCTACATCCTCATCCACGAGAAGAAAATCTCGAACATGAAGGACCTGCTCCCGATCCTGGAGCAGATCGCCAAGCTCGGGAAGCCGCTGCTCATCATCGCCGAGGACGTCGAGGGCGAGGCGCTCGCGACGCTCGTCGTGAACAAGCTGCGCGGCACGCTGCACGCCGCGGCGGTCAAGGCGCCCGGCTTCGGGGATCGCCGCAAGGCGATGCTCGAGGACATCGCGATCGTCACCGGCGGCCGCTGCATCACCGAGGACCTGGGCATCAAGCTCGAGAACGTGAAGATGGAGGACCTCGGCCGCGCAAAGAAGGTCGTCATCGACAAGGACAACACCACCATCATCGACGGCCGGGGCAAGTCCTCCGAGATCGATGGCCGCGTGAAGCAGATGCGCGTGCAGATCGAGGAGACGACCTCGGACTACGATCGCGAGAAGCTGCAGGAGCGCCTCGCGAAGCTCGTGGGCGGCGTGGCGGTCATCAAGGTGGGCGCCGCGACCGAGACCGAGATGAAGGAGAAGAAGGCCCGCGTCGAGGACGCGATGCACGCGACCAAGGCGGCCGTCGAGGAGGGCATCGTCCCCGGCGGCGGCGTGGCGCTGCTGCGCGCCATCCCGGCTCTGGAGAAGATCAAGGAGAAGAACGAGGACATCCAGATCGGGATCAACATCGTGAAGCGCGCCCTCGAGGAGCCGATCCGGCAGATCGCGAACAACGCCGGCTACGAGGGCTCGGTGGTCGTCAACGAGGTCAAGGGCTTCGAGAAGACGAAGGGCTTCGACGCCTACCACGAGAAGTACGTGGACATGTTCGAAGCCGGCGTCATCGACCCGACCAAGGTCGTCCGCTCGGCTCTGCAGAACGCCTCCTCGATCGCGGCGCTCATGCTGACGACCGAGGCGGTCATCACCGAGATGAAGGAAGACGAGAAGAAGGCTCCTTCCATGGGCGGCCATGGGATGGGCGGGGACATGTACTGATCCCCTCTCCCTAGAACCGGCTGTTCGACGGCCCGGCGGAGTGATCCGCCGGGCCGTTTTCTTTTCATGCGATGGCCACTGAGGTGGGGATCCTTCGGGGGACCGGGGCCGCCACGCTCGGCTTCCAGCAGCTCGCTACGCGGCCCCGGTCCCCCGAAGGATCCCGCCATTCCCTTCGGCCGCCGATGAGACGGCCGGGCGGAGGCAGGGCGCCGCAGGATCAAGCCTGTCGGGAGAGTGAATCCGTAATGAAGACTTAGGCGGGAGCGGGGACGGACTCGGGGGCGTTCGTCTTCGAGTTCCAGTCCACCACGGTGACCTGCTGGTGGACCATCCAGGCCTGCTCGTAGTCGTACATGGTGATTGCATCCCAGGGGCAGACCCGGGCGCAGAGCGCGCAGCCGATGCACTTCTCGTACTCGACGACGCAGATCTCGAACGGATTGTTCGGAGAGTCCACCAGGCGGATCGCGTCCACCTGCCGCCCCTTGCCGGCGGTGACCGTCTCGCAGAACGTCACGCAGGTCGGCGCGCCGGCGCAGCCGGTGCAGGCGTCCTGGTCGATGACGGCGAGACGCTTCGGCGGCTTCGGCAGGAACTGGTTCTTGTAGTCGATTCCGGTCTGCATGGCCTGCGGACTTTCTCACGCCCCGCCGCGACGGGGCAAGAGGCGGGCCGTCGAATCTACGATCAGGGGGCGCGGAACGCCGCCCAGAGACCGAGCGGCGAGAGCGCCTCGTCGGAGAGATTCCGGAACTCCGGCTGCATCGCCTCGCGGTCGGCCGGCGTGATCGTCGCCCGGCGGGTGACGTCAGCCTCGATGGTGTGCAGCCCGGCGTCGCGCCCCGCGCGCAGGTAGTCGTCGCGCCGCCAGCGGTTCGTCCAGCCGTGGCGGCTCCTGCGCTCCTCCCACTCGGCTTCGGTGAATGCGAGGTGGCTGAGCGGCCGGCTCTGGTCCCGGTGGTACCTGAGGTCGATCTTGTGGATCCCGAGGCCGCCGGGGCGCAGCACGCGGCGCAATTCCCGGAGCGCCAGTCCCGGATCGTGGAAGTGCTCGAAGACGGCGTTGCTGAACACGAGGTTGAACGAACAGGCCTCGAACGGAAGCGCCTGCGCGTTGCACGGGCAGACGTAGCGGATCGCCCCTCCGGCCAGCGTCATCTCGTCGCCGCGGGCGATCGCATCCCCCATCAGGCTGCGGCAGCGCTCCGGCGCGGCGCGGCGCTCCTGTTCGTTTGCGATGAGCAGCCCCGGCACGGCCTCGATCTCGCGCAGCAGCACCTCGTAGAACCAGGCGGGACGGCCGCGGTGCTTCGGGTTCAGGTCTCCGCCGGCGTAGTGGGCGGTGCCCGACACGTGCGCCAGCACCCCGATCGCCAGATTGCGCCCCGGCCCCAGCTCGAGCACCGATTCCGGAGCCTCGTCGCGGGCCGTCAGCCGGCGATACGCCGCGAAGAAGCGCCGGTAGACCTTGAGCGCGTAGAGCAGCGAGTCATGGTCGTCCTGCAGCCGCTCGCGCAGGTCCCAGAAGACCCGCTCGCGAACTCCCCAGCCTTCGTCTTTCAGCGCCGCGAGCAGAGCGGACGCACGGCGCTCGAAGTCCGGCCCGTCGGCCGCCAGACGGCGCTCCTCGCGCCGGCGGCGCATCGCCCGCCAGGGAAGATTCACGCCCCGGGGATCTCCCCCTCGAACGCCGTCATGTGCGCACGCTCGCGATCCGTGATCGGCCGCGGGCGGCGCACCGAGTAATCGAACATCACCTGAACCGATGTGGCCTCGGCGATCAGCCGGCCGTCCCCCTGCGTGCGGATCTCGTACGCGAAGTCGAACGAGGACTTTCCCAGCCGCGTCGCGCGAATGCCGACCTCGAGAAGGTCCGACACGAAGGCCGGCGAGCGGAACTCGATCTTCGTGTTGGCGAGGATGATCCCGCAGTCGGTATAGGACCTCACTTTCAGGACCTGCCGCCAGTACTCCTGCCGGCCGACTTCCAGGAAGGTCACGTAGACCGCGTTGTTCAGGTGGCCCATCGCGTCGGTGTCGCGAAAGCGTACCTGCAGGGGAACCACCAGCCGGAATCCCTTCAAGCCGCCTTCCCCTGCCCTTCGAGCAGCGCCGCAAGGTGCGCCGAGGCGCTGCGGGGCATCGCCTCCATGTGGTATCCCCCTTCGAGCAGCGAGATCGGGCCGAGAGCGCCTGTCGCCGTCTTCAGCTCGAGGAGAAGCCGGGTCATCGTGGTGTACATGCCGTCGGTCAGGGCGATCGCGCCGAGCGGATCGTCCCGGTGCGCGTCGAACCCGGCGCTGACGAGGATCGCTTCGGGCCGGAACGCCGCCGCGGCAGGCAGCAGGCGATCGGTGAATGCGCGCAGGTACTCGGCGTCGCCGGCGCCGGCGCGCATCGGGAAGTTCAGCGTCGTCCCCAGTCCCGCCCCCGTTCCCGTCTCGCCCGCGGCACCGGTTCCCGGATACCAGGGGTACTGGTGCAGGCTCGTGTAGAAGACGCTGGGGTCCGCGAAAAAGGCGTGCTGCGTGCCGTTGCCATGGTGCAGGTCCCAGTCCACGATGAGGACCTTCCCCAGCCCGCGGCGGCGCTGCAGGTGGCGCGCCGCAATCGCGATGTTGTTGAAGAGGCAGAACCCCATCGCCTCGTCGAACTCGGCGTGGTGGCCGGGCGGGCGCATCGCCGCGAACCCGGAATCGATCGTGCCGGCGACGGCGGCGTCGCAGAGCTGAAGCGCCGCACCGGCGGCCTCCAGGGCCGCGCCGAACGATCCCGGCCCGATCCCGGTGTCCATCGAATCCAGCATCAGCTCTCCGGAGGCCACGGCGTCCTCGACGCGGGCGATGTAGGCCGGATGATGCACCGCCTCAATGGACGCGCGGTCGGCGGGGGCCGCCGTGATCGGGGTGAGCCGCGGCAGGACCCCGTCGGCTTCGAGCCGCGCGAGGATCCGGGCGACCCGTTCGGACCGCTCCGGGTGCATGGGGCCCGTCTCGTGAACTGGCGCGCCGGCTCCCGCCGTGACGATGGCTACGCCGGACATGAGGCTACGAGGACGGCTTGCCTGGAGAGAAACCCGAGAGGCCGTGCTCGACCTTCACGTCGGCGGGCAGTTCCACCCGGTAGGTTCCGTCGGCGATCACGGCGTTCGGCTCGATGCGGGTGAAGGTGATGGTCGTGGTGTCGCCGTCGTCCTCGCGATACTGCATGCGCGCCGGCAGCCAGAGCACCGGGTCGATCCAGATCCGCACCTCGGAGAGGCGGCTCTTCACGCTCCGCGCATGCGGCGAAAGCAGGAGCGCGATTTCCTTCTGCGACTCGCCGACGAGACTGATGTCGTAGTACTTCTTGAGATCGGCCGAGACCTGGCCAATGCCCAGCATCTTCATGAGCCGGTTCTGGTAGAGGCCGATCCGCGCCTTCTGGGCCCGCTTCTCGTCGGGGAAATAGGCCAGCAGCTCCTCGTCGCGGATCAGAAAGACCCGTCGCTTCGGCGCCTGGTACTCCCAGCGCACGTCCCCGGGCTGTGTGAAATAGAAGTGGCCCGTGGAGTGCACCGGCTCGGAAAGCAGTCCGATCTCCCGGATCTCGCTGAACTCGGCCGACAGGGTCTTCACCGTGCTCTGCGCGGCGTCGAATTTCGCGAGGATCTCGGTGAGACGCGGATCCGCCGGCTTCGGCGCCGCCGCAAGGGCGGGCGGCGCGCAGAAGGCGGCGCAGAGCGCCAGTACTGCGACTTTTTCGTGTCGAATCATCACCGGCACTTTACCATGCCGGCGGCGAACGGACCGCCCGGGTGCTCCTAGTCCGCGACGAGGGCGGGCGGCATCAGCAGATTGAGCGCTTCGATCTTCGACGACGAGGCGGCGATGCGCACGGCCACGTCGCGGCGCAGCTCTTCCCAGCGCTCCGGCGGAACCGACAGAAACGCCTCGACGACCGCCGGGTCGAACTGCGTGCCGGCGCAGTCGATCATCTCCTGGCGCGCCCGCGAGTACGGCAGCTTCGCGCGGTAGACGCGCGTCGTCGTCATGGCGTCGAACGTGTCGGCGACGGCGAAGATGCGCGCGCCGAGGGGAATCTGCTCCCCGCGCAGGCCGCGCGGATAGCCGGTGCCGTCGAACTTCTCCTGGTGTGCGAGCACGATCTCGCGTGGCTTCTCCAGGAACCGGATGCCCGAGAGCATGTGATAGCCCAGCTCGGGGTGCTTCCGCATCTCGATCCACTCTTCCTCGGTGAGCTTGCCGGGCTTGCGCAGGACCGCGTCGGGCACGCCGATCTTTCCGATGTCGTGCAGCAGTGCTCCGCGGCCGATCTCGGTCAGCTCCGGCTCCTGCACCCCCAGCGCGCGGGCGATCTCGCAGGTGAACTGCACGACGCGCAGCGAGTGACCCTGCGTCTCGGTGTCGCGCATGTCCAGCGCCTGGGTCAGCGCCTCGAGGGTCGCCTGGTAGGTGTCCTCGATCTCGCGGTAGGCCTGGCGCAGCTCGGCGGTTCTCTCGGAGACCTTTGCCTCGAGATTCTGCTGGTACGCGCGGTTCTCGCGAATGAGCCGTCTCTTCTCCCAGGTCCGTTCCACGACGATGCGCACTTCGTCGAGGTTGAAAGGCTTGGTCACGTAGTCGCTCGCCCCCATGCGCATCGCCTGGATCGCCGTCGCGACGTCGGTCAGACCGGTCACCATGATGATGTCGATGTCGGGGCAGGCGCTGCGCGCGTCGCGAAGCAGGTCGGTGCCGCGCGCGCCGGGCATTTCGATGTCGGAGAGGATCAGGTCGTACGGCGACGAGGCCAGGTTCACCAGCGCCTCGCGCACGTTCGCGGCGGTCCGCACCTCGGAACCGACGGACCCCACCGCCTCGGCGAGGATCTCGCGCGCCGCGGCATCATCATCCACGACCAGGATGCGGGGGAGCGTCATGGAAACCCTCTGAGCGGAGGACGCTGCCGGAGCGAGCCCTCGGGACACCGGTTCAATATAGGGACGGGCTCACTTCGCGTCCAACCACGTGTCCCCCTCGGCCAGATCGGCCACCAGGGGGACCTTCAGGGAGGCCGCCTGCTCCATGGAATCGCCCACCAGAGCCTTCACCCGGGCCAGTTCTCCGCGCGGCGCCTCGAGAACCAGCTCATCGTGGACCTGGATGATGAGGCGGGCCTTCAGGCCTTCGGCGGCCAGCGCGCGGTGCACCGAGATCATCGCTTTCTTGATGAGGTCGGCCGCGGTCCCCTGTATCGTGGTGTTCACCGCCGCCCGCTGCGCCTGCTGGCGGATGTTGAAATTGGCCGACTTGATGTCGGGGAAGCGGCGCAGCCGCCCGAACAGGGTGCGCACGGAGCCGCTCTCCCCCGCCGCCTCGATGGTGCGGTCGATGTAGCCGCGGACTGCGGCGTAGCGCTCGAAGTAGGTCGCGATGAACTGCTTCGCCTCCGCGCGGGGGATCCCCAGCTCGCGCGCGAGCCGGAAATCGCTCATGCCGTAGACCACCCCGAAATTGATCGTCTTGCCGACCCGCCGCTGGTCGCCGGCGACCTTCTCGTACGGCACGCCGAAGATCCGCGCCGCCGTGCGGCGGTGGATGTCCTCGCCCGAGGCGAATGCCTCGCAGAGGGCGTCGTCGCCCGCCATGTGCGCCAGCACGCGCAGCTCGATCTGCGAGTAGTCGGCGGTCAGCAGCTTCCAGCCCTCCTCCGTCACGAAGGCCCGGCGGATCTTGCGTCCCTCCTCCGTGCGGATCGGGATGTTCTGGAGATTGGGGTCGGTGGACGAGAGACGGCCGCTCGCGGCGCCGGTCTGGTTGAAGGAAGTGTGGACGCGGCCCGTACGCGGGTTCACCAGGCGGGGCAGGCTCTCGGCGTAGGTGCTGCGCAGCTTCGCGAGGGCGCGGTAGTCACGCAGGCGCGCCGGCAGCGGGTGCTTCGCGGCCAGCTCCTCCAGGTCCTCGTCGCGCGTCGAGAACTCCTTCGTCTTGGCGGTGCGGCCCACGGGTTCCAGACCCAGCTCCTCGAACAGGACCACACGGAGCTGCTTCGGGGAATCGATGTTGAATTCGTGTCCGGCGAGCTTCCAGATCTCCTGCGAAATGCGCTCCATCTCCTGGCGCATCTCTTCGGACAGGGCGCGCAGATATCCGGCGTCGATGCGCACCCCGTTCTGCTCCATCGTCGAAAGGACCTCCACCAGGGGCATCTCGACCTCGCGGAACAGGGGCATGAGCCCTTCTTCCTCGAGGCGGGGCATCAGCACGCCGGCCAGCCGCAGCGCCAGATCGGCGTCGGCGCCGGCGTAGCCCGCGGCCTTCTCGATCGGCACCGCGGAGAAGCCGCCGGCGCCCGCGACCTCGGTGAACGCGGTCTTCCCCTCGCCCAGATACTCCTGACCGAGCGCGTCGAGCCCGTAGCTGCGGCGGGACGGGTCGATCATCCACGCCGCGACCATGGTGTCGCAGGCCAGAGGCCCCGCCTTCGCGCCGGCGCGGTTCAGGACGGTGATGTCGTATTTCAGATTCTGACCGGTGCGCTCGATCTTCGGATCCTCGAGCAGCGGGCGCAGCGTCTCGAGAACCTTCGCGGCCTCCGGCTGCCGCGGCGCCCCGAGATACTGATGCCCGACCGGGATGTAGATCCCTTCGCGCTCCCGGATCGACAGCGAGACACCCACCAGCTCCGCCTGCATCGGATTCTCGGACGTCGTCTCGGTGTCGAGGCCGATGCGACCCGCCGCGCGCGCTTCCGCTACGAACTTCCTGATCGCTCCCAGGTCGAGCACGGCGGTGTAGTCGGCCGCAGGGCCGGCCGGCGCGGGAGCGGTCTCTTCGTCCTCGCCTTCCGCCGGGCCGTACTTCTCGCGCAACGTGCGGAAGCCGAGCTTCCCGAAGAGCGACCCCAGCGCCCTGCGGTCCACCGGACGCCGCTCGAGATCGTCGATGTCCTTCGGCGCCGGCGCGTCGGTGTGGATCGTCGCGAGGATCTTCGAGAGTCGCGCCAGGTCGGCGTTCGCCGCGAGCGACTCGCGATACGTCTTTCGCGTGATCTTCTCGCCCGCGGCCAAAACCCCATCGAGCGAGCCGAACTGCTTCACCAAGTCGCGCGCCCCCTTTTCGCCGATCCCCGGAACGCCCGGAATGTTGTCGGAGGCGTCGCCCATGAGCGCGAGCACGTCCACGACCAGCTCCGGCCGGACGCCGAACTCCTTTTCGACGACATCGGAGTCCATCACCAGGTTGTCCTTGTGCGGGTTCATCACCGTCACGCCGGGACCCACGAGCTGAAAGAGGTCCTTGTCGGCGGTGACGATGAGCACCGGCACCTTCGCCTTGCGCCCCCGCTCCGCGAGCGTTCCGATCAGGTCGTCGGCCTCGAACCCCGGCGCCTCGAGCAGGGTCGCGCCGAATCCCCGCGTAATCTCGCGGCAGATCGGGAACTGCGTGAGCAGATCCTCCGGGGTTTCCTGGCGGGTCCCCTTGTAGCCGACCATCCTGCCCGCGAGATCGGGGTGCGACGCCACGAATTCGTCGTATTGCTCGTGGTGGTGCGTCGGGCCGTCGAGATCGAAGGCGACGCCGAGCCAGCGGGGCTCCCGCTGCTCGATCAGGGCCGCCAGCATGCGCGCGAAGATGAACGCCGCCTTCGTCGGCGTTCCGTCGGTCGCGCGCATGTCGGGAATGCCGCGCGCGTGGAACGCCCGGAAGACGTTGTACGTGCCGTCCACCAGGACGAGGGTGCCTTCCTTTTTCGGCATGGCCCGAGTCTACGTCAGCGCTCGCCGGCCTCGAAGAAGGCGCGCGCCTCCGCGAGTGTGCGAACCACGGGGACTTCGGGAAGCGAGTCGAGGAAGACGCGGCCGTAGCCACGCTGCGTCAGGCGCGGATCGGCGACGCAGAGCAGCCCCCGGTCCCCGCGCGACCGGATGAGCCGCCCCAGACCCTGCCGCAGCTCGATGACCGCCGCAGGAAGCTGGTAGTCGAGGAACGGCTCGCCGCCGGCGCGGCGGATCGCCTCGATGCGCGCGGCGACGAGCGGATCGCCCGGGGCGTCGAACGGCAGGCGGTCCACGACGACGCACGACAGCGCCTCCCCGGGCACGTCCACGCCGTGCCAGAACGAGGAAGTGCCCAGGAGCACCGCGCCCCGCGCGCTGCGGAAGCGCTCGATGAGCGCTGCCTTCGGCCCCTCGCCCTGCGTGATCAGGGTCCAGGGCCCGCGCTCGAGGTCGGCCCGCGCCCGCCGCAAGGCGGCGAACGACGTGAACAGCAGGAAGGCGCGCCCCCGCGTGACCTCCAGGAGACCTCTCGCCAGGTCGGCGAAGCTCTCGCCGTATTCCGGCGAGCGCGGGTCGGGCATCTCCTCCGGCAGGTAGAGCCGGGCCTGCCGCGCCCAGTCGAAGGGCGACGGGACGATCAGCTCGCCGGGCGCGTCGCTCCCCCACCGGTCCCCCAGACCGACTCGCTTCCTGAAGAAGTCGAAGCTGCCCGCGACGGAGAGTGTCGCCGAGGTCATGATGACACCCTCCGTGCGATCGAAGAGTGCGTCGGCGAGCGGCCCGGAGACATCGGTCGGCGTCGCGGCGGCCAGCCAGCCGCGCCCCCGCGGCTCCAGCCACCGCACCCAGTCGCGCTCCTCCTCGAGGATCGCGCGCAGCGACGACGCCAGGTCCTCCGCGCGGCGCACGAGAAGGAACACCTCGTCGGAGCGCGCCATCTCGTGTCCCAGACGCGACGCAAGCCCGTCGAGAGCCGCAAGCGTCGCTTCCCGCGCCGCGGCGAGTCCCGGCCCGCCCTGTTCCGGGTCGAAACGGAACCGCTGCGCCGGGCGCGCGCCTTCGGCCTCGCCGGAGGCCTGCCGTCGCGCGGCCGGTCGCGGCGCCTCGGCGCCGGCCAGCATCCGCAGCTCCTCGAAGAGAAGATCCGCCGCCCGCTCGAGCGCGTCGGCTTCTTCCACGGCCGCCTTCGGTCCCTTTCTGCGGCCCCGCCCCGGCCGCTCGTCGCCGCCGGGGCGCGTGATGTCACGCTCGCGCACGAAGCCGCCCGGCCGCGCTGCCGAAGCGGCCAGGTGACCCCGCGCATCCAGCGCGAGCAGCTCGAGCTGCAGCGACGACACGCTGCGGCCGAAGTAGCGGGTGGCGATCTCCTCGATCTGGTGCGCTTCGTCGAAGACCACGCGGTCGGCCGGCGGCAGGATGCTGCCGAAGGCGTCCTGCCGCAGCGCGAGGTCGGCGAAGAAGAGGTGGTGGTTCACGATGACGATATCGGCCTCGGCGGCGCGGCGCTTCATGCGCGTCAGGAAGCAGCGCTCGAAGTCGTCGCACCGGCTGCCGGTGCAGATTTCCGACTTCGCCGCGAGCATCCCCCACAGCAGGGCGTCGTCGGGCAGATCGGTCAGCTCGGCGCGGTCTCCGGTGTCGCTGCGCGCGGCCCACGCGGTCAGCCGGCCTGCGTCGCCGTCGGGCGCGAGTCCCGGGAGCCGCGGGTCCCCTTCCATCTCACCCAGGCGGCGCAGGCAGAGATAGTTCTCGCGCCCCTTCATCAGCGCGGCGCGCACCGGCAGACGGAGCCGCTCCTGGAGGAACGGCAGATCCTTCTCGAAGATCTGGTCCTGGAGCGTCTTGGTGCCGGTGGAGATGATCACGCGTAGACCGGACAGCGCCGCCGGGATCAAATACGCCAGCGTCTTGCCGGTGCCGGTGCCCGCCTCGACGATGAGATGCTTCCCGTCGTTCAGAGCGTCGGAGACGGCGCGAGCCATTGCCGCCTGCCCGGCTCTCGGCTCGTAGCCGGGGTGCGCCCGCTCGAGCGCCCCGCCGGGGGCGAGGATCTCTTCGAGACGCCCGGCGGCCGGGTTCACGCTCCGCGGGAGATCAGGCCGATGCCGGGGCGAGCCGGCGCGCGTAGAGCGGGAAGGCGGCGCAGATTTCTTCGACCTGCCGGCGCACGCCGGCGCGCACCGCCTCGTCGTCGGGGGCGGCGAGCATGCGGCCGATCAGCCCGCCGATCGTCTTCATTTCCGCCGGGCCCATGCCGCGCGTCGTGAGCGCCGGCGTGCCGACCCGGATGCCGCCCGCCTTGAGCGGCGGCAGCGTGTCGAATGGGATTGCGTTCTTGTTCACCGTGATGTGCGCCTTTTCGAGCGCCAGCTCCACCTGACGGCCGGTCATCCCCTTGCCCGCGACATCGACCAGGAAGAGGTGGTTATCGGTGCCCCCCGACACGAGGCGGAACCCCGTGGCGGCGACCGACGCGGCGAGCGCGGAGGCGTTTTCGACGATGCGCTTCTGATACACCGCGAACCCGGGCTCCGCGGCTTCGAGGAACGCCACCGCCTTTGCCGCGATGGTGTGGATGTGCGGGCCGCCCTGCACGCCGGGGAACAGCACCTTGTCGAGCTTCGCCGCCCAGTCGGCCTTGCAGAGGATCAGGCCCGAGCGCGGCCCGCGAAGGGTCTTGTGCACCGTGCTGGTGACGAAGTCGCAGTGCGGCACCGGGCTCGGGTGCAGACCGGCGGCGACGAGCCCGGCAATGTGAGCCATGTCGGCCATGGTGACCGCGCCGATCTCCCGCGCCAGCTTTCCGATACGCTCGAAATCGAGGATGCGCGGATACGCCGACGCGCCCACGACGATCATCTTCGGGCGGTGCTCGCGCGCCTTCGCCTCGAGCGCTTCGTAGTCCAGCCGCTCGTCGTCCTTGCGCACCCCGTACGGAATGAACTTGTAGGTGATCCCCGAGAAATTCAGCGGGTGCCCGTGAGTGAGATGCCCGCCGTGCGCGAGGTCCATCCCGAGCACCACGTCGCCCGGCTGGAGTGCGCAGAGATAGACCGCCATGTTGGCCTGCGCGCCGGAGTGGGGCTGCACGTTCGCGTGGTCGGCGCCGAAGAGCGCCTTCACGCGGTTCCGCGCGAGATCCTCGACGATGTCGGAGTACTCGCAGCCGCCGTAATAGCGCTTGCCCGGATACCCTTCGGCGTACTTGTTCGTGAAGACCGAGCCCATCGCTTCGAGCACCGCCTCGGAAACGAAGTTCTCCGACGCGATCAGCTCGAGGGTGCTCCCCTGCCGGCGCGTTTCGTTCTGGATCGCCCGCCAGACCTCGGGATCGGCCTGCCGCAGCGGGCGCTCGATCTCACTCATGTTCTGCTCCTTCGGAAGGGGCGCGATTCTCCCACAGGGCACGGGGGGCGTCCATGCGCGGAGCCTCGCGATTCCCGCCGGTGCTACGATGCGCGGCCCGTGCCGGCAACACAGATCCCTCTCCACCGGAAGCGCGTCGGATCCGCAGGGGCCCATTGCGTCCTCCTGATCCACGGCATCACCGAGTCGCACCGGTATTTCATGACGCGCAGCCGCCCGCTCGAGGAGAAGTTCGACCTGCTGCTCCCCGATCTTCCGGGGTTCGGGTTTTCTCCGAAGCCGGTGGTTCCGTACGACATCGACCTGTTCGTGGATTCGCTGCGCGCCTGCGTCGAGGAAGAGGGGCTCGCCGGCCGTCCGCTGCACGTCGTGGGGCACTCGCTGGGAGCCATCCTCGCCCTCGAATACGCCGCGCGCTTCCCCGAGAACCTGAGCCGGATGGTGCTGCTGTCCCTGCCCCGGTTCCACGACTCCGAGTCGGCGCACAGAATGTTCTGGCTGGGCTCGCCGTCCTACCGCCGGCTGCTGCAGCAGAACTCCTTCCGCCAGAACCTGTCCCAGCTGGGCCGGCTGGGGCTGGGTATCGCGCTGCGCAGCGCCGCCGGGATCCCATGGGAAGTGATCGTGGACGCGCGCCGATTCACGTTTCAGTCGCTGACCTCCACGCTGGAGAACTGCCTGCTCCATTACTCCGTGGAACCGGCGCTCGGGAAGGCGCCGCGAATCCCGACGCTGCTGCTGCACGGGCTTGCGGACCAGGTGGCCCCGTTCGAGGCGGTGGCGAGGATCTCCGAGGAGCATCCGCACATCGCGCTGGCGCCGATCGCGGGGGCGGGGCACCATGTGCTCCACACGCATCCGCGCCGTTCGATGGCGCGCGTGGTCGCGCATCTTGAAGGATGATGAAGATCCTCGTCGTCGACGCGTTTACCTCCGAGCCGTTCTCGGGCAATCCGGCGGCGGTCTGTCTGCTCCCGCCGGAAGGCCGCGACGACCGGTGGATGCAGTCGCTCGCGGCCGAGATGAATCTCGCCGAGACGGCGTTTCTCGCGCCCGAGGGCGACGCCTGGCGCCTGCGCTGGTTCACGCCCGAGCTCGAGGTGAATCTGTGCGGCCACGCGACGCTGGCGTCGGCCCACGCGCTGGGCGAGTGGGGGCTGGCCGGCGAGCCGGGTGAGCTGCGATTCCTCACCCGCAGCGGCGTGCTGCGCGCCGTGCGCCTCGGAGCCGGCATCCGGATCGACCTGCCCGCCGATCCGGCGCACCCGCAGCCGCTGCCTGCCGACATCGCCCGGGCGCTGGGCGGCCCGGCGACGGTCTGGACCGGCGCATCGCGCGCCAACTGGCTGGTCTGTCTTCCGTCCGACAAGGCGGTGCAGGACGTGGCCCCCGACTTCCGGCCCCTGCGCGCCGCGCTTCTGCCGAGCGGCTTCGGCGTGATCGTCACCTCGGCCGCCGATCGTCCCGGCGTGGACTTCGTGTCGCGCTACTTCGCGCCGGCCCACGGAATTGACGAAGACCCGGTGACCGGCTCGGCGCACTGCGCGCTCGCACCCTACTGGAGCGGGCGTCTGGGACGCACGACGCTCGCAGCGAGGCAGATCTCGCGCCGCGGCGGGGCTCTGACGGTGGAGCTCGCCGGCGAGCGCGTGCTGCTCACCGGCCGGGCGGTGACGGTGCTGCGCGGAGAGGTCGGCTAGCCCCGCGACGGCGACGGCTTTCGCATCGCGGCGAGAGCCAGGATCAGGAGCATCGCCGGAACGCCGATCCAGAGCAGCTCCGTTCGCACGACGGAGATCACGCGCTCCGGCGAATAGCCGTGCGTGCCGATCGGGGAGACGGCGATGGGGCGCACCGGAAAGAAGTAGCGCGCAAAGGTGAACGGGGCGAGCAGCGCGACGCCGCGGCCACCGTCGGTCAGCGCGTCGAGCAGTCCGTGAGACGCGCCGGTCAGCGCGAAATGGACGCACAGCCGTCCGCGCAGCGGCGCCCATCGCGGGCGCAGCGCCAGCAGGAGCCCCGCCGTGGTTCCCAGCGCCGCGGCGATGAAGAGGGAGTGCGAGAGACCCCGGTGCCCGAGCGGAGCGTCGTACGGAATTCCGAGTCTGAATGCGAGCACGTCGAGATCGGGCAGACATGCGAGCGCGACGCCGATCGCCCACCAGGCGAAGGGCATCCCCCGCGCGCGGCCCGGCCCGCGCGGCGGACCGAGGGCCGCGGCCGCCGCCGGCGTGGCGAATGCGGCGCCGATGGCGATCGCCGCAACGGCATGTCCCGGAAGACTGGCCATCGTCGGGATCTCCGGCGTCCATGATGCCGGAAGCCCCGCCCGTCCGCCGCAGCGAGTCCACAATCTCGCGACCACCGTGCGCCGCGTGAGAAGATGTGTGTCCATGCGTCGCGCCCGATCGATTCTCTGCCGCGCCCTGCTCGTCTGCCTGTCGGGCGCGCGCGCCGCGGCGCAGGTCACCCCCGGCCCGACGCCCGTTCCCGTCCCCGCGCCGCCCACGAAGAGCCTGCTCGCCGTGAAGCTTCAGTCCCTGTTCGACGACGGCGACGACAAGGGGGCGAAGGAGCTGGCGGAGTCGCGGCTGCCGTCGGCGCCGCAGGACACCGAGGCACGACTCATCTACGCGCGGACCCTCGTCCGGCTCGGGGCGAAGGCGCCCGTCGCCTCGCTCGCCGCCGAGTACTACACGAAGGCGCTCGAGCAGGTGCTCACCGCGCGCAGCCAGCATCCGGAGCGGCTCGACATCCAGCTCTATGTGCTGGACGTCTACTACCATGCCCGGCGGCCCGAGCTGCTGCTTACCGACGCGGCCGCGCTGCTCGCCTCGCGGCCCGGTCAGCCGGAAGTGCCCGAGGCGCTGGCCTTCTACGGCGAGCAGTATCTGGCGACCGACCGCGCGAAGAGTGCCGCCGACGTCTACGCCCTGCTCGCGCGCGCCGAGCCGGGCCGTCTCGACTGGACCGCCAACGAGGGCACGGCCCTCCTCGTGGCCGGGGATCTCGACGGCGGACTGGCCGCCCTGCGGCGCGCGGTGCGGATCGCCCCCGGCGACGCCGACACCGTGCACAACCTCGCGCAGGCCTGCGTCTATAAGGGGGACTGGACCGGCGCGCTCAACGGATTCCGCAGCGCCGTCGCGCTGCGGCCCTCGATGGGCCGCTTCATTCTGGATCTCGCGGTGGTGCACGCCCTCTCGGCGCCGGCGGAGGCCGAGCCGGAGTTCTACAAGGCGCGCGACCTGCTGGGTGGCGTGCAGCCGCAGAGCGTGCTGGTGGAGCGGCTGGCCGGCGGCATGCTGGATCCCGAGCCGACGATCGAAGAGGCGGAACGGCTGGCGCAGGAGCTGAAGGACGCCGGCTATCCGATCTATGCCGTGGTCGCAGCCGAGAAGGCGCTGCGCCTCGATCCGGAGCGCATCCTCCCGCGCCACCTTCGGGCCGACATCCTGGACGGCATGAGGTATCACGCGGCGGCGCTGCCCGACTACGCGACGCTGCGCGAGCAGCTCGACAAGCTGCCGGAGCCCCAGCGCGGGAATGCCTGGGAAGCCGCCGTCTCGGGCGAGGCGCGCTCGCTCGCGGCGGTCGATCGCGGCGCCGAGGCGCTGGCGCTGCTGCGTGGGCACGGAGGCGAGCCCCGCTTCCCGTTCGAGACCGCCGCCGCCCTCGCGGCGAACGGGGACATGGACGGCGCCCGGAAGATCCTCGAGAAGATCGCGCAGAAAACCTCGGATCCGCAACGCAGCGCCGCGGCGCGCGACCGCTTGAGAGACCTCCTGGAAGGAGCCCCCTGATGCCAGGCCCGATGCACCGGCCCGAAAAGGCTTACCGCAACATGGACTTCCTCAACAGCCGCGAGGCGCGCGGGCTCCGCATCATCTCCGAGTACCTGGAGCCGTACGCGCGGTTCCATCGCTTCGCCGTCGAGGACACGATCGTCTTCTTCGGCTCGGCGCGCGTGATGTCGCCCGACACCGCGGCGCGCGAGCTGGAGGCGGCGCGGCGCGAGGGCGACGCGGCCGTGGTCGAGCGCGCCGAGCGCGCGGCGACGCTGGCGCGCTACTACGACGACGCGCGCTCGCTCGCCCGCAGGATGACCGCCTGGTCCAAGGATCTGTCGAACACGCGGCGCCGGTTCATCGTGGCGAGCGGCGCCGGGCCCGGCATCATGGAAGCGGCGAACCGCGGCGCGTCGGAATCGGCGGGGCTGTCCGTCGGTCTCGGCATCAGCCTTCCCAACGAGCCCACGAACAACCCGTATGTCTCGCGCGAGCTGTCCTTCGAGTTCCACTACTTCTTCATGCGCAAGTTCTGGTTCGCCTATCTCGCGAAGGCGCTCGTGATCTTCCCCGGAGGGTTCGGCACGCTCGACGAGCTGTTCGAGATCCTCACCCTCGTGCAGACCGGCAAGTCCCGCAAGAAAATGCCGATCGTCCTCTACGGCACGCGCTACTGGGAAGAGGTCCTGAACTTCGAGCCGATGCTCCGCTGGGGCACCATCTCGCCCGGCGACCCGGACCTGGTCCACCGCTGCGACGACGTGGACTGCGCCTTCGAGTATCTGACGGGCGAGCTGACCCGGCTGTACCTCGACCCCGAGAGCGAGGCGCGCGGACAGAAGCCGGTGCGCTCCCCCGCGCGCTGAGCGGGGCCCGCCCTACCGCTCGTCCAGCGGCACCCAGGGTGCTCCGTACGCCGGGCCGGCGTACTGCGATCGCGGCCGGATGAGCCGGTTCTCCGCGTACTGCTCGATCAGGTGAGCGGTCCAGCCGGCGATGCGGGACACGGCGAAGATCGGGACGAAGAGCGATGTCGGCATTCCGAGGGCGTGGTAGAACGACGCCGAGTAGAAATCCACATTCGGCCAGAGCCCCTTTTCGGCCTTGACCGCCACTTCGACGCGCTGCGAGATCTCGTACCACTTGGTTTCGCCCGCGAGCGTGCCCGCCTCCTCCGAGAGGCGCCGCAGCACCGTGGCGCGCGGGTCCTCGGTCTTGTAGACGCGGTGGCCGAACCCGAAGATGCGCTGGCCCCGCGCAAGCGCCTGGCGCACCCAGCCGTCGGCGGCCTCGGGCTCGCCGATCGCCTCGAGCATTTCCATGACGCGCTGATTCGCCCCGCCGTGCAGCGGCCCCTTGAGGGTGGCGACCGCCGCCGTGATCGCCGAGTACATGTCCGACAGCGTCGAGGCGGTCACGCGCGCGGAGAATGTCGACGCGTTGTAGCCGTGGTCGGCGTGCAGGATGAGCGCCATGTCCATCATCCGCTCGCGCCGGGCGTCCGGCAGGGAGCCGGTGACGGCGTAGAAGAAGTTCCCGGCGTGCGACAGATCTTCGCGCGGCACGACCGGCTCCTGGCCTTGCCGCAATCGATGGATCGCCGCGACGAGCGATGCGAGGCGCGCCGTCACGATCGCCGCCTTGCGGATCAGATTCTCGCGGTTCAAGTCGTCGGCGGTCTCGTCGTGGAGCGACAGCGCCGATACCGCGGAGCGCAGGATCTCCATGGGCGCCTTTTCGCGCGGCGCGGAGCGGATGAGGCCGTGGATCTCGGAGGGGACGGCCCGCTCCGACGCGAACAGCGCCCGCAGGCCCTCGAGCTCCGCCCGCTTCGGCAGGGCGCCGTGCCACAGCAGCCAGGCGACCTCCTCGAAGCAGGAGTTCTCGGCCAGGGTTTCGATCGGGATGCCCCGGTAGGCGAGACGCCCGCCGGCGCCGTCGATGTACGAGAGCGCCTGGGTCCCGGCGATGACATTCTCGAGGCCGCGCACCAGGGGCGCAGGGGCCGCTTCCTGGCTGCCGGTCGTTTTCGACATCGCTCCTCCGTCGGAAAGCGCGCATTCTACTCGATCCGACCGGACCTCCGTCCCGGCTGGACGCCGGGGCCGGCGCGACCCAGATTGAATCGCATGGACGCACAGCTCGATCGGGACGCCGCGGAATTCGTCGAAGGGATGCTGCGCATCATGGATCGCAAGCACCATCCCTTCTGGGATCACCTGCACTCGCCGCGCGCGACGCATGCGGAGTGGATCTGGCACCTGCGTCAGGAGTGGGCGGTCTACGTGCGCGACTTCCCCGCCTACCTGCGCGCGATCCACGAGCGCTGCCCCGTCGAGCCGGTGCGGCACGACCTGATGGAAAACATCCTCGAGGAGGAGGCCGGGGCGGTGAGCGGCGCCGGGTCGCACGCGGAGCTCTTCCTGCGGATGGTGGACGGCTTCCGCGCGCCCCGCGGCCTCTTCGACCGGGTACCGCTTCTCTCCGAGGCGGAGGACTACCGGGGCTTCCTCGACTCTTCGGCGAAGGGGCCCTGGCACATCGGCGCCGCCGTGCTGACCGTGTTCGTCGAGGGGAGCGTGCAGGACCGCGCTGAAGTGACCAACGGCCATGCGCCGGCGCAGCAGACCGAGGACGATCCGTTCCAGCGCCACCCCCTGGTTCTCTACCAGAGGCTGCACCCGTCGGCGCTCGAGCTGAAGCGGGTGCACCGGCGCGTCGAGGGCGGCCATCGCAGGGACGCCTATCGCGCGCTCGCGGGGTATGTGACCGATCACGATGACCGCGACGATGTGCTGCGCGCCGTGGAGCGCGCACGGGCGCTGTGGATGCGCTACCGCGATGCGGTGGCGGAAACCGCGTCCAAGGCCGCCTGAAGCGCCGGGCTCAACGGCCCGGTCCGCGCGCCACCGTCACCGTCGTGCTGATGCCTCCGCGGACCCTGAACTCCCCGGCGACCGTGAGCGACCGCGGCTGAACCGCCGCCGCGAGGTCGTCGGCGATCCTGTTCGTCACCGCCTCGTGGAACGCCCCTTCGTCCCGGTAGGACCACAGGTAGAGCTTCAGGGACCTGAGCTCCACGCACAGGCGGTCGGGAACGTAGCGGATTCGGATGGTGGCGAAATCCGGCTGCCCGGTGATCGGGCAAAGACAGGTAAACTCGGGGCAGTCGAAGGCGATCTCGTAGTCCCGGGCGGGGGCCGGATTCGGGAAGGTTTCGAGAGTCTTCGAAGGACGAGAGGGCATGAGGCTGCTCCGGAGCGCGGGATGTTAGCACCGCGGCGCCATGCGGGAATCTCATTGGCGGGCCGGGCCGCTGGACCTATATTCGCTTCGGTACTGCTCCGGCGATGATCCCCAATTCCCCCGCCCCCGAACCCGTGTTCCGGCTGCACCGCGGCGATGTCAACGATCTCGACGACGAGGTCCGCGACATGGTGCGGAAGCTCGACGGCCAGCTCTCGGAAGAGAGCGAGCCGGTCGAGCCGTGGGACGATGACGACGACGTTCCGGCGCGGCGCGGCCGCTGGAAGTGGATTGCCGTCGGCCTCGTGGCGGCGATTCTCGTCTGCGTCGCGACTTACGCGGCGACCGGCGGCGATCCGATCGGGCTCATCGACCGGCTGATCTCCGGCGCGCCCGCCCCGTCCGAGTAGCTCTCCTCACTCCGCCGCCTCCCACAGCAGACACAGCCTCTGGATCGTGATGTCCGTCTTGCGCGGCGCGAGGGGGATTCTCTCGACCGGCGCCGGGCCGGCCTCGCCCTCCTGAATCAGGCGCGCCGTCTCGGCGCGGAACTCGGCGTCGAGCCCCTCGAGCTGTCGGTCTATGCGGTCCCGCCCGGCCCGCGCTGCCTCGACGTCGGCAGCCTCGCGGCGGGTGCGGTCGGCGGTCCGCAGCGTCGTCGCCGCGCGCCCGACGCCGCCGGCCGAAGCGAGCTTGCGCCCGAAGAGCGCCCCCAGCACCGTCGCGCCGAGCGAAATGGCGGTGTCGGTCGCGCGGCGGGACACGTCGGCCTGCTCGCGCGCGACGCGCCCTTCGGCGGCCGCGCGCCTCTCCTGCAGCGCAGCGATCTTCGGCGCGTACCGGGCGCGCAGCGCCTCCAGCCGCTCGTCGCGCCGCTCGCGTGCGGCATGCGCCATCTTCGCCGTGAACTCCGCCTCGGACTCGCCCGGCTGCGAGACGATCGAAGGCAGGCTCCCGCGCAGCAGCGTGAGCGGGCGCGACGAGTAGAGATCCCCGGCGAGCTGGCGCTTCCACGCATCCCACGACTTCGCCCGGGCCGCGGCGCCCGGAAGCGGTGCGAACTGCGCTCCCGGCGCCGGCGCATCGGCCAGCGCGACCCTGCCGGTCTCGGCCCACTCGGGATTTGCCTCGACGCCGCTGCTTCCGGGAATTGCCGCTTTCAGCGCCGCCTCCTGCCAGAGATCAACCTTCGCGGCGGCGTGCACGTAGTGCAGACGCGCCTCGGCGTAGAGAACCGGTCTGTACGCGCGCGCTCCGCCGGATCCCGCGCCCGCGGCGAAGACCTCGCCGGCTTCGACGGGGACGACCGGACGCGACCCGCCGGCAGGCGCAGGCGCCGCGGGCGCCGCGGCCGGCGGCGCCGCCGCAGGCGCCTGCGCCCCGGCGAGGCGCCGGATTTCTTCCCGCGTGAGCGGTCCGCGGAGATACGACAGCGTCCAGCGCGTCCGGAAGAGCGCCGGCGCGTCCTCGTGGACGTTGCGCATCAGGAAGACGCGCTTGCCCAGGTTGCCGATCGTCTTCTCGGCCTCGGCCCGGTCGAGCGAACCGGCGCCCCCCGCGCTCTCGAGTCCGTCGATCAGGCGTGCGCGGTCGCGCTCGGTCTGCAGCCGGCCAATGAACCAGGTGCCGGCGTTGGAGAGCCCCTTGTAATCGAGATCCACCGGATTCTGCGTCGCGAGCACAACGCCCAGCCCGTGCGCGCGAGCCTGCTTCAGCAGCGTGAGCATGGGCGCTTTCGACGGCGGCACCGCCGTCGGCGGGAAGAACCCGAGGATCTCGTCCATGAAGAGGATCGCGCGCAGGCTTCCGGTGCCCGGCTGCCGCCGCACCCACGAGACGACCGAGCCGAGAATCAGCGTCACGACGAACATCCGCTCGGCGTCGGAGAGATGGGCGATCGAGATCACCGACAGGCGCGGCCGGCCGTCGGGCGCCCGCAGCAGCCGCGCGGCGTCGAGCGGCTCGCCCTCGAGCCAGACGCCGAATCCGGGCGCCGCGAGCAGGTTGTTGATCTCCCCCGACAGCGTCAGGCGGTCCTTTCGCGGGTAGAACGACTCGAGATCGAGCGCCCCGACACGCTCGAGGGGCGGCGTCTGGATCTCGCGCACGAGACCCGGCAGGTCGAGCCGGCGGCCTTCGGCGGCCGCGCGCACGAGCAGTGTGGCGATGAGGATGTGCTCGCGGCTGCGGATCGGATCGGCCGGCAGACCGAGCAGGGCCAGCAGACCGCCTGCGACCCCCGCGATCCGCTCGGTCGCCGCCTCCTCGTCCTCGCCGGCCCCCGGCGGTGCGTCGAGCCCGGAGAGCACGGACAGCGGACGTCCCGCGCGGCTGCCCGGCGTGAAGATCACCCGCTCGCAGGCCGCCTCGAGGCGCGCGATCCGCTCGCCGCTCATCCCCCAGTCGGCCTGTCCCTCGCGCCAGGTACGCGCCGTCGCTTCGGCGAAGGCTTCGGCGGTCTGGCTGGCGCGCTCGGCCTCGGCCGGGTCGATCCAGGGCGCGAAGTCCGCGGGCGTCTGCTTCGGGAAGGTCAGCAGCAGGTTCCCCAGGTCGCCCTTCGGGTCGATGGCGATCGCGGGGATCCCGTCGATCGCCGCCTCTTCGAGCAGGTCGAGACAGAGCCCCGTCTTCCCCGAGCCGGTCATCCCCACGCACACGGCGTGCGTCGTCAGATCGCGCGCGTCGTAGAGCAGCGGCTCGTCGCGCCGGTCCCTGCCCTCGGCATCGACACGCCGGCCGAGATAGAAGACACCGAGTCCCTCGAAATCGAGCGCCACGCCGGACCTCCGCGCTTTTCGCGTCTGCGAAGCTTCGGCTCAGGATACACCGCGGCGGGCGCCGCCCTTCAGACTGCGGCCGCGTCGGTCTCCGGCTGCGGGATGCGCCGCCCTCGACGCATCGGCCCGTGCCACTTCCACAGTTCGTACAGCGGCGGATAGACGAGCATCTCGAGCAGGAATGAAGTGACGAGCCCGCCGATCATCGGCGCGGCGACCCGCTTCATCATGTCCGCGCCGGTCCCCTGCGACACGAGCAGCGGCAGGAGCCCCAGAAACGCCGCCGACACCGTCATGAGCTTCGGCCGGATGCGCTTGACGGCGCCGTGCACGATCGCCTCGTTGAGATCCCCGCGCGTCCTGATCGTTCCCCTGCGCACGCCGTCGTTCCAGGAGAGATCGAGAAACAGCAGCATGAACAGGCCCGTCTCGGCGTCCAGACCCATCAGCGCGATGAGGCCGACCCAGGTGGCGGCCGAGACGTTGTAGCCGAGCGCCCAGAGCAGCCAGACGGCCCCGACCGCCGAGAACGGTACGGCGAGCAGCACGAGCAGCGTCTTCGCCACCGACCCGGCATTCCAGTACAGCAGAAGGACGATCAGCCCCAGCGTCAGCGGGATGACGCCGCGCAGGCGCTGTCTCAGCCGCTGCATGTTCTCGTACTGGCCGCTCCATTCGAGCGTGCAGCCGGGGGGCAGCGTCACGGCGGCGGCGACGGCCCGCTTTGCGTCGTCCACGTAGCCGCCCGGGTCGCGGCCCGCGACGTCCACGAAGACATATCCGGCGAGCAGGCCGTTCTCGTCGCGGATCATCGCCGGGCCGGTGCGCATCCGGATGTCGGCGATCTGGGAGAGCGGGATCTGCCCGCCGGGGCCCGCCGGCACCAGGACCCGGCCGAGATCCGCCGGGTCCTCGCGGCGCTCGCGGGCGTAGCGCACCGAGACGCCGATCCGCTCGCGCCCGTTCACGATCGTCGTCACCGGCTCGCCGCCGATGGCGGAGCGGATCACCGCCTGCGCGTCGGCGACCGCGATCCCGAGCCGGGCCAGCGCGTCGCGCCGCAGATCGAAGTCCACGAAGTAGCCGCCGGCGGCCCGCTCCGCGAAGACGCTGCGCGTTCCGGGCACGTCGTTCAGCGCCGCCTCGATCTCGACCCCCGCCTTCTCGATCAGGGCGAGGTCCGAGCCGAAGATCTTCACGCCGATCGGCGTGCGGATACCGGTGGCGAGCATGTCGATCCGGTTCTTGATCGGCATGACCCAGGCGTTCGAGACGCCCGGAAACGAGAGCCGTTCGTGCAGCTCCGCCTCGATCTGCTCGCGCGTGATGTGATCGGGCCAGATGGCTGCGAACGGGGCCTGCAGCCAGGACGGCCAGCCGGAATGGAACCTGGGCACCGCGCGCCACTCCGACTTCGGCCGGAGCAGGATCGTCGTCTCGACCATCGAGAGCGGCGCCGGGTCGGTCGGGGTGTCGGCGCGCCCCGCCTTGCCGAAGACTCGCGCGACTTCCGGCGTCTCCAGGATCATCCGGTCCATCGTCTGGAGCAGCCGCTCCATCTCGGTGACCGAGACTCCGGGAAGCGTGATCGGCATGTAGAGCAGGTCGCCCTCGTCGAGCGGAGGCATGAACTCGCGGCCGAGACTGAACCAGGCCGGCACCGAGCTGGCAACGAGGAGCGCCGCCGCGAGCACGACCGCGGCGGGGCGGCGGAGCACGAACCGGCAGACCGGCTCGTAGACGGCGAAGAGCAGCCGGCTGATCGGGTGCTTCTCCTCGGGGTAATAGCGCCCGACGGTGAGCGTGTGCCACAGCGCGGCGACCGGCCGCGGACGGAACTCCCTGCGATCCATCCGGGTGAAGAGCATTCGCATCGCGGGGTCGAATGTCACCGCGAGGAGTGCGGCCAGCGCCATCGTCAGCGTCTTGGTCCACGCGAGCGGGCGGAAAAGGCGCCCCTCCTGGTCCACGAGCGTGAAGATCGGCAGGAACGCGACGGCGATAATGAGCAGCGAGAAGAAGACCGTGGGGCCGACTTCCGTCAGCGCGGCCAGCCGTACCGCCCGCCAGTCGCCGACGCGTCCCCCCTGCTCCCACTGCTCGAGGCGCTTGTAGGCGTTCTCCATCTCGATGATCGCCCCGTCCACCAGGACGCCGATCGAGATCGCGATGCCGGCGAGCGACATGATGTTCGCGCTGATCCCCATCGCGTGCATCGGGATGAACGAAAGACAGACTGCCACGGGGATCGTGACGATCGGCACGAGCGCCGACGGGATGTGCCAGAGGAACAGCAGGATGACGAGACTCACGATCGTGAGAGCGAGGATCAGCTCGTGGCGCAGTGTGGCGACCGATTCGTCGATCAGACGCGAGCGGTCGTAGGTCGTGACGATCTCGACGCCTTCGGGGAGCGCCGGAGCGGCGGCCGTCAGGCGCTCGCGCACCCGGGCGATGACGTCGCGCGCGTTCTCGCCGGAGCGCATCACGATGATCCCGCCGACGGCGTCCCCCGAGCCGTCGAGATCCGAGATCCCCCGGCGCAGCGCGGGACCCATGACGACCTCGCCGAGGTCGCCGATCCGGACCGGCGTCCCACCCGGGCCGGCGGTCACGGCGATCGCGCGGAGATCGTCGGGTGATTTCGCGTAGCCGCGGCCGCGCACCATGAATTCGGCGCCGCCCGATTCGATCAGACGCCCGCCGGTGTCCTCATTCCCCTCTCGAACCGCTTCGAGGACGCGCTCGAGGGGGATCCCGTATCCCAGCAGGCGGCCGGGGTCGATCTGAATCTGGTATTCGCGCTGCATGCCGCCGATCGACGCGACCTCGGCGACACCCGGCACGCTCTGCAGCCAGAAGCGCAGCGTCCAGTCCTGGAAGGCGCGCAGCGATGCCGGATCGTGCAATCGCTTCCGGTCCACGAGCGCGTACTGGAACACCCAGCCGACGCCGGTGGCGTCGGGCCCCAATTCCGTCGTCACCCCGTCCGGAAGGCGCGGCGTGATCTTGCTGAGGTACTCCAGCGTGCGGCTGCGCGCCCAGTACGGATCGGTGCCGTCCTGGAAGATCACGTAGACGAACGAGTATCCGAAGTCCGAGAAGCCGCGGATCGTCCGGACCTGCGGCGTGCCGAGCAGCGCCGTCACGATGGGATAGGTGACCTGGTCCTCGATCAGGTCGGGGCTCCGGTCCCACCGCGACAGGACGATCACCTGCGTGTCCGACAAATCCGGGATCGCGTCGATCGGCACGCGCTGCATCGTCCAGACGGCGCCCGCGAGCGCCGCCGCCGTCAGCGCCAGCACCAGGAACCGATGCGTCGCCGACCACCGGATGACCGCCGCGATCACGGCGCGTCCGGCGGCGCCGAGACCGCTTCGAGGGCCGACTTCAGCCGCGACTCCGAATCCACGAAGAACGCCGCGCCGGCGATGACTCGCTCGCCGGCCGCGAGCCCCGAGACGACCTCCGTGCGATCGCCGGCTCGAAGGCCGGTCGTCACCACTCGCGGGTCGAACATCCCTTCGCCGCGGTCGACGAACACGATCGTCCGCTGGCCGGAGCGGATCAAGGCGTCATCGGGCACCGACAGGCGCTCGCCGAGATCGGAGGTCAGGGAGACGTCCGCGAACATCCCCGGCCGCAGAATCCCCTCGGAGTTGTCCAGCTCGATGCGCACCGGCAGCGTCCGCGTTTCCCGCGAGACCGACGGCAGGATGAGCCCCACCCGGCCGGAGAACACGCGCCCCGGCAGATACGGAAGCGACACCGACGCCGGCTGCCCCTCGCGCACGTAGGGCAGGTCGGACTCGTACACCTGCGCGACGACCCAGACGCGCCCGAGATCGGCGATGTCGAGCAGACTCGTCACGTCCTCGATCCGCTCGCCGTGGCTCACGTTGCGCGCGAGGATCGTTCCGGAGACCGGCGAGGAGAGCGTCACCGACCGGACGACCTCTCCCGACGCCGCCAGGCGGTCGATCTGCGCCTGCGTCATGTCCCAGAGCAGCATCCGGCGGCGCGTCGCCTCCACGAGCAGATCGGCATCGCGGCGCACCTCGTCGGAGCCCGAGGCCTCGAGCTTCTTCCGATTCTCGAGCGCCAGCAGATACTCCTTCTGCGTCGCGAGCAGCTCGGGGCTGTAGATCGTCAGCAGCGGCTGGCCGCGGCGGACCGGATCCCCCTCCGCACCCGCCTCGAAGCGCTCGATCCATCCCGGCACCTTGGTGTGCACGTGGTGAACGCGCGTTTCGTCGAGGCGGACTTCGGCGGTCGCCCGCACGGCGCGGAGGAAGGGCGCCGTTTCGGCCGGCACGGTGCGGGCGCCGATGCGCCGCCGGCTCTCGCCCGGGAGCATGACGGCCGCGTGCCCCGGCGATCCTGGTCCCTCAGGCGCCGCTCCGTGCCGATGCGCGCCGGCCGGCGGTGCGGTTGTGCTGTCCGCGTCCCGCACGACTCGGAGGAGGGTCATCTGGCAGATCGGGCAGGAGCCGGGCTTGTCCGAGAGGATCTGTGGGTGCATCGGACAGCGATAGATCTCGCGCTGGTCGGAGGCGACGGCGGGGCTCTCCGGCGGGACGCCGCGCCGCGAGCCTGCGAGATACCCGGCGGTCAGCAGCAGGGCTCCCGCGATCAGCCAGCCTGCGATCCGTGCGATGCGGCGCCATGCGTTCATCGTCCGCTCCCTTCTTCCGCGACGAGCACGACGCGCCGGCCGATCAGCGCCTCGAGATCGGCGGCGGCGCGCACCTGATTGGAGCGCTCGGCGACCTCGTCGACCCGGATCCGCAGCGCCCGGTCGAGGTCGTCGAGCACGAGGAACATCTCCGCGCCTCCGGCGGCGTAGGCGGCCGCCGCGGCGTCCTGCGCGCTCTGCGCGAGCGGCCCCAGAACACTCCGATACTCCGCGGCGATCCGGCCGGCGTGATGCGCTTCATCCAGGGTGTCGAGGGCCGCTGTGCGCGCGCGCAGCCGCGCCGCCGCGAGCTCCGCGGCTGCGGCGTCGCGCGTCCTCTCCGCCTGCAGCAGCAGCGCCTGCTGCTTCGTGTCGCGCCGCACCGGGATCGGCACGCCAACGCCGGCCATGACGACGGGGTCGAGGCTCCCGCGGTACTGGTAGCCGGCATTCCACGACCAGTCGGCCTTCCGCGCGAGCCGTGCGAGATCCACCCCCGCCTCCGCGGCGGCGAGCGCCGCCTGCGCTTCGGCCACGTCGGGCGAGCGCACCTCCGCCGCCGCTCCGACCGTCTCGTCCATCAGAGGCAGGTCCAGCTCCGGGAGCTCCTCGGCGCGCAGCATCGGTGTTCCCGGGTCGAGACCGGCGGCCTCGGCGAGCGCGATCGAGGTGGAGCGGCGGTCCCGGCTCCGGTGCTCGATCTCCGCGAGCAGGCGGCGGCTTACCACCTGAGCCCGCAGCACCGGCTCCTGGATGCCGCTGCCGCTCTCGTACCGCGCCCGGACCGATGCGGTGAGCGACTCGAGCACGACGCGGCTCTCGCGCAGGAGATCGAGGGTGCGATCGAGCCGCCAGAGCTCGGAGTACAGACTCAGGATGCGCGCCCGCCGGCGCGCGCGCGCCGCTGCGAGCGCCGCATCCGCCGCGCCGACCGCGGCGCCGGAGGCGCGCACGGACGCGTCGCGCACGGACGGCCGCCGCACCGGCTGCTCCCACTGCACCTCGAGAAAGCTGTCCGGGCTCTCGCCGAGAGTCTCCGCAGTCAGGCTTTCGTTGGAGCCGAGAAGATTGAGGCGCGGATCCTCCGGGGCGGTGACGGCCGGCGCCGACGCGCGCGCCGCATCGGCGCGCCGGGTGGCTGCCTGAAGCTCAGGGTGCGACTGCCAGGCTCCGGCGAGCAGCGCGGCGAGATCGATCCGCTCGCTGCCGGCACCCGGCGCCTGATTCCCGTACGGAACGTCGTCCGCCTGCGCTGCCTCGACCACTCCCGGCGCGCAGAGAGAGCCGACAATCACGATCGTCTGAACGACTCGCATCTTCCGATCTCCTTCCGGTGCGCTCGCGCCCTGGGCGCGAAGACGGGCACCGAGGGCGCGGAGTGAATGGACTCCGGCCCGGCCGCGGCACGGACCTCCGGAGCGGGGCTCCGGCGCCGCGGGCGATCAGATCAGGAAGATCGAGTTGCGGAGATGCAGGTCGTCGGGGGGCGAGACGCAGCGCGTTTCGAGAATCCGGTTCGCGGCTGCGTGTGCCGGGACGAGGGTCGCGGCGGGAAGGGTCGAGCGATCGATCGTCGCGACGGGCTTGTGCGTCTGAGAGCCGGCGGCTTCGCTGTCGTGCCTCGGCGCCGGCTTCGGCGCGACGCTGCAACAGCTCCCCCGCCCCATGCCGGCCGACGCGCCCATCCCCCCCGAGGCGAGCGACACGCCGCTGCAGCAGCACGCCGGGGGCGCATCGGGGCCCGCGCAGGCTGCCGCCGCCACGGCCGGAGGCGCGGGAAGCGCGATCCAGACGGCGAGCAGAAGCGGAAGGGCCCGGCGGGCGAAGGATCTCATCTGAAAAGCCGTATGGCACAGTGTACGCCCCTCGGCGGGGCGGGCAATTCGGCGCCGGGCTGTTTGGGGCCGTCACTGAGGCTTGACGGGCGCCGAGGCCACTTCGAAGTCCACGCTCACGACGGGATCGGCGGCGACCGTAACCATTCGGAACGAAGGGGTCACGCTCACGGTGGCCCGCGAGGTGGAGCGCACCGTGACGCGGTAACGGCCCGGGGCCAGCGACGGGGTACGGAACTCCCCTCCCGCCGGGGTGGGAATGACCGCCGCTTCGTGCAGCAGGCTGTCCGGTCCGAACAACACCACTTCGATCGGCCCCGGCGGGGTACCTGAGACTCTTCCCGCCACGACCGGCCCGTCGATGGCGGGTGTCTCGCGCGGCATGTCGGGCGGCGGCTGTGCCGGCGAAGACACAGCGGGCGCCACCGGCGGCGGGACCGGCGGCGCAGCGGGCCTGTCCGCGGCCGGCGGCGGGACCGGCGGCGCAGCGGGCTTGTCCGCGGTCGGCGGGGCGACCGGCTTGTCCGCGACCGGCGCGGGCGTCGCAGACTTCTCCGGCAGCGGGGAAGCGGAAGGCGCAGGCTTCGTTTCAGCCGCCGGCTTTTCCACGACCGGCGGGGGCACCGCCGGCTTCGACTCAGCCGCCGGCTTTTCGACGACCGGCGCGGGCGGCGCCGGCTTGGTTTCAGCGGTCGGCTTCACTGGCACAGGCGGCGGTACCGGCGCGGGGACGGTCTCCGGCTTCGCCGTGGTCTTCGGGGCCTCCGGCTCCACCGGCGCCGGTGGCGGAGCAGGCGGCTTCGGTGTCTCGATCTCGACGAGCGAAGCCGCGGCTTCTGGCGTCGCGTCCAGCGGGACGACCCGCCCGCCATCCTGGAGCAGCGCCAGTGCGCGCGCAGGCCCGTCCATGGAATCCGTCATCGCCGCGGCGGCCACCGTCGCCGGCGCCGCGACGCTGTCGGTGCGGATTGCATCCCCGCGCGCACTCAGCTCGAGCCGCGCGACGCTCGCCGAGCCGCGCGTCCAGGCCATGGCGGTGCGGCGGTCGGAGGCGAGCGCGAACCCGTCCGTCGGAACATCCCGCTCGATGCGGGCTCGCACCGGAAGCGCGCCGCGATCCGCCGGATCGTGGGGAGAGAAGCAGAGAATCTCGCCGTCCCGTCCGGCGCACACCAGCTCACGCTCTCCCGTGCCCAGGACCACGACCGAGCGATTTCTACCAGGGGGCGTCCTGAACCCCCACGACAGGGTCCAGTGCGCGAGCCCCACCGATTGAATGGAGTCGGGCAGCGCAACCCACGCGCGCGCACCGTCCGGGGAGAGAGCGAGACCGACCGGCACCTGCGCCAGGGCCATGCGGTCGGCAGCCTTCGTCGCCAGGTCGATCCGCGCGACGAAGCCGCCGCCGGCTCTCTCGGCGCCCCACGCGTAGAGGGGGCCGCCCTCCTCTCCCGCAACGAGCCCGTCGGCGCGCGCGGACATCCTGAGAATCTCGGAGTCCTCATCGGGGACCCCGGCGCCGACCCGAAACAGCGCGCTCCGGCCGCGGTCGTCGAGCACGAACACGGCGAGGCGCTGCCCGCCGGGGATCGCCGCGGCGGCGCGCACGGCGCCGGGCCCGATCGCCGTCATCGCCTCCGGCGCCGCGACCGGGGCCCATCGCGCTCCCGACTCGTCGAGCGCCACGACGCGGTCGCCCGCCACGAAGAGCGAGGGGGCGGCCGGCGGCGGAGCGGGGTCGGCGGCCCGCGCGCTCCCAAACTGCGCGAAGAGAGCCGCGGCCGCGAGCACGACCGCCGGGCCTTGGGGCCGTCTCATGCCGACACCCATCTTAACCGGGCGCGGACCCGATGAGGGCTCCGAGCAGGATCAGGTTCAACAGGAGCGCCGCCCAGCACAGCGAACATGGCCGGCGCACGCGGATGAGCATCGTCCAGACGAGCCGGGCGCCGTAGAGAGCGGCCACAGCGCCGGCGGCGAGCTGAAGCCCCAGCAGCGCCGGGGAATCGCCGGCGCTGCGCAGGCCGGTCAGCGCCAGAACGCCCCCGTTGTAGAGGACTCCCCAGACCGGAGGCGCAAGACCGAGCAGGGCGCCCGCGCCGCTTCTGAGCGCCCCTCCGCCGCACTCGCCGCCGGGACAACCGGCCCACCGCCCGCCGGCGAGGGCCCCCCGCGCGATGAGCCACGCGTACAGCGCGTTGACCGCCCCGGCCGCCGAAAGGACCGCGACCGCTGCGAGCGGCGCGGTCACGACGCCCCGGGCTCGCTCAGCTCGCCGGCGGCGCCGCCGGCTTCCACGCGAGCAGCCGCTCCCAGCGCCGGCGGACCATCTCGGTGTCGAAGCCCGGGAGCCCCGCGAGCTTCAGGATCTCATCGCCCTGCAGCTTCGTTCCGTCGGCCCAGTAGGTGGTCTTGAGCAGCTTGCCCACCTCGGAGTTCGTGTACCAGGACGCCCCGAATTTCTGAATCATCGCCTCGTGCATCAGGTCGGCCATGATGTAGGCGCGCGCGTAGTCGGCGGCGTAGAAGAACTCGTCCACGTCGGTGCGGAAGCGCAGCGCGTCCTCGGGGGTCAGCTCGAACCCGTAGGCCTCGCCGAAGAGCTTGCGGTACACCTCCTGCAGGTCGTTGCGCGGCTCGTTCCAGATCCCCTTCCAGAGCTTCGGGTTCCCGTCGTGCAGGATCGCTTCGTAGATCAGCTTCGCGTGGCCGTAGCGGCGCGCGTAGTACAGGTTCCAGAAGACCCGGTAGCGCACCATCGTCGCGATGTCGGCGTCGGTCATCACCGGCACGTTCGCGCCCGGCTGCGTGCGATTCCACTCCTTCACGAAATCGCGATAGCGCGCGAGCCAGAGCGGGTCGTCCCACGCATGCGAGAAGAACTCCGCCCAGCCTTCGGTGCTCCACGAGGGCCCGAGCTGCTGGAACTCCCAGCGCCTGGAGGTGTCCCAGCCGAAATGCAGCGCGTGCCCGCCTTCGTGGAAGAATGTCTTGTAGTCGTCCACGCCGCCCTCGGGCTTCACGGTGACGCGGATGTCCCCCGGGACGCGGATCGGGAAGCAGGCGGCGCGCGGCTCCTTCTTCGGATGCAGCGCCTGATCCACCTGGATCTGCGTTCCGGCCGCCGTCGTGAGGTCGAGCCCGATCCCCTTCAGGAAGTACTCGAACGACGGGATCATCAGCTCCTTCGGCAGGAACTTCTCGAGGTGCGGCGCGCGGCCGAGGCGGCCAATGTCGGCGCGGCGCATCTTCGAAACCGGGATCCCAAGGACCTTGTTCACCTCGGTGTCGAGAAGCTGCCGGTAGAGAGCGTCGGTGGACTTGTAGAGCCCGTCGAACTGCGCGATCAGGTCGCCAAGGTCCATCCAGCGGTAGCGCTGCGACAGGTCGATGTACGACTCGTAGCCCAGATCGCGGACCACCTGCCGGGTCTTCGCTTCCTTCCGCTCGATGATCGGGTTGAGCTGGTCGCGATAGACCGCGGCGACCGCCGACTGGATCCGGCCGCGCCGGGCGGCATCGGGCTCCGCCGAGATCATGCCCTGAAGATTGCGGTACGGAACCGGGTCCTTCTCCCAGGGCAGCGTCACCGTCGCCGTCGTTTCGACATCCGCCCGCTCGTCGCCGAACGCGGCGGTCTCCCGATCCACGACGGAGAGGGCCAGCGCGGTCTGCAGGAAATCGAGGGCGCGGGCCCCGTCGTCGGTTTTCTTCGTGGCGCCCTTCGCCTTCGCGCGGCGGATCGCTTCGCCGAGCACGGCGACCGATTCCCCGGAGTACAGGGCTTCGTGCCCCTTGTAGCTCTCGGCCTGGATGCTCGGCTCCCCCTGCGTGCGCGTGTACCACGACAGAACCGCCTGCACCAGGTTCAGCGACTGCATCTCGCCGCGAATCGCGTCGACTTTCGCGGCGAGCTCCTGATCGGTGAGCTTTGCGACTGCGGGATCCCCTCCACCCGGACTCCCGGCGGGCTCCGCGGCGTGGACGGAGCCGCCCAGGACTGCGGCGGCCAGTGCGGCTGCGATCGCTGTGCGTGTCATTTCGTCAGGTCCTCGGTTGGCGATTGCGTCAGGCCGGGGGCACGAGAGAGAGAATCGGCACGATCTCGGTCTGGGGCGCGCGTCCGGTCACCTGCGCCTCCTTGCCTTCGAGATAGACGTCGATCTCGCTGCGGACGCCGAACTGGCCCTTGAGATAGATCCCGGGCTCGATGGAGAAGCAGGTGTGGTCCATCAGGCGCCGGTCGTCGTGGCTCTCGAGGTTGTCCATGTGCGCGCCGTTGCCGTGCACTTCCTCGTCGATGTTGTGCCCGGTCCGGTGGATGAACTGAGGTCCGTAACCCGCCGCGGTGATCACCTGCCGCGCGGCGTCGTCGACCTGCCAGCCCTGCGGCAGCCGCCCCGCCGCTGCCGAGTCGCGGACGAACTTGAGCGCCGCGTCCCGGGCGTCGCGCACGATGTTCCAGATCTTGATGTAGTTCTGGGAGACGGTCTGCTCGACGGAGCCCATCAGCGTGAAGTCCGCATAGACCGCCCCCGGCTCGTCGACCTTCGCCCAGATGTCGATGAGGACCAGGTCGCCCTGACGGATCGGCGCCGAGCCGGTCTCGGGAACGTCGTAGTGCGGGTTCGCGGCATTCGCGTTGACCGACACGTTCGGCGGATGGTCCGCGGTCAGGCCGCGGCTCTGGATCCCCTTCCAGAGGAACTGCTGCACGGTGTGCTCGTCGATCGGCGCATTCGAGCGGATCGAGCGCGCGATCATCTTCCAGGCGCCGTCCACCAGCTCGTGCAGCGTGACGGCGGCCTGATCGTGCAGCGCCTTCTCGCGCGGCCCCCAGACCGCCTCGAACCGCTGCACCAGATCCCCGCTGCTGACGACCGTCACGCCCTGCTTCTTGACGAACTCGATGGTGCCGGCATCCACGCGGCCGATGTACGGGATCGCTCCGTCGGGGGAGTACTCCATGGCGATCTTCGCCTTCCCCTTCAGCGCCGCCTTGATCTCGTTCTGCAGCGTGACCCAGGACGAATAGACCTTTTTGGTCCCCGGCAGGTGGTCGAGCCGGCCCTCTTCGATGGCGTGCACGATGCGCACCGGCTGACCGTCCGCCGGAATGAAGTAGAGCCAGCGGCGGGTCGCGATGGTGCCTTCCGGCATCATCAGGATGCGCGCGGCGATCGGATTGCTGTCCCGGAAGTCGAAGAAGAGCCACCCGTCGATCTGCGCGGACCGCAGCGCGGCCTGGATGCCGCGGACCCGGGCTTCGGGATCGGGGGCGGCGGGGGCCTCGGCGCGGGCCGGCTCCGGGCCGGGCGCGGCGGCGAGCGCGAGCGGCGCAAGCCCGGCGGCGAGGCAGAGCGCTGCAAGGAAGGGCATGGCGTCGGTCAGGGGCATGGGGACTCCGAGAGGGTCGTGAGCGGCGGATTCTACACTCTGAATTGACGCCCGGCGGGTTCCTGCGTAGCCTCCGCGGCCGTGTTCGGGCGCATGAAGCGGTGGCTCGTCGGCTCGCCGCTCCCCTCCGCACAAGCTTCCCACGAGCGGCTCACCAAGGTCGTCGCTCTCGCCGTCTTTTCCTCGGACGCGCTCTCCTCCGTCGCTTACGCCACCCAGGAAATCCTCTATCAGCTGGTGCATGCCGGGCCAGCCGGCATGCTGTGGTGCTTGCCGATCTCGCTCGGGATCGCGGTGCTGTTCATCATCGTCACCGCGTCGTATCAGCAGACGATTCGGGAGTATCCCTCGGGGGGCGGCGCCTACATCGTGGCGAAGGACAATCTCGGAGCCCTTCCGGGGCTCACCGCGGGCGCCGCGCTGCTCATCGACTACGTCCTGACGGTGGCGGTGTCGGCCGCCGCGGGTGTGAACGCCATCACCTCGGCGGCCCCGGGACTCTTTCCCTGGCGGACTTCACTGTGCATCCTGGCGGTCATTTCCGTCTCGGTCATGAATCTGCGGGGCGTGCGCGAATCGGGCCGGATCTTTGCCGTTCCGACGTATCTGTTCATTGCCTCGTTCGCGATGATGGTGATCGGCGCTTTCTCGCGGCTGAGCATGGGTACACTCCAGCCCATCGACCACCCGCCGGAGTTCGAAGCCTCGCTCACGGCCGCCGCGGCGCCAGTCACCCTCTGGCTGCTCCTGCGGGGATTCGCCGCCGGCTGCACGGCCCTGACCGGCGTCGAGGCGATCAGCAACGGGATTCAGGCGTTTCGTCCGCCGGAATCCCGCAATGCCCGGATCACACTCGGCTGGATGGCGGTGATCTGCGCCACGTTCTTCGTGTCAGCCTCGTTTTTGGCGACGCGGCTCGGCGCATACCCGCACGAGACCGAGACGGTGATCTCCCAGATCGCCCGGGCGACCTTTCACTCGGGCCCGCTCTATTACCTCGTGCAGATCGCAACCGCGTTGATCCTGCTGCTCGCCGTCAACACCGCCTTCGCCGATTTCCCGCGGCTCTCCTCGTTCATCGCCCGGGACCGTTACCTGCCCCGTCAGTTCGCCAACCAGGGCGACCGTCTGGTCTTCAGCAACGGGATCGTTTTCCTCTCAGGTTCGGCGATCCTTCTGCTTGTCATTTTCCATGGCGACACGCACGCATTGTTGCCGCTCTACGCCGTCGGTGTGTTCCTGTCCTTCACCCTGTCCCAGCTCGGGATGATCCGGCACCATCTCAAGATCCGGGAGCCCCGCTGGCGTCTGGGCCTGGCGATCAACCTCACCGGCGCCGTCAGTACGGCGATCGTGCTCACCATCATCGCCGTGACGAAATTCACGCATGGCGCCTGGGTCGTGATCGTTCTCATCCCGGTCTTCATTTTCATGTTCCTGCGCGTTCACTCGCACTACATCCGCCTTCGGGATGAGCTCTCCCTCGAGGGCGCGTCCGAGCCGGCGCCGCTGCGCAACACGGTGATCGTGCCGGTTTCGGCCATCCACCGCGGCGTCGTGGCGGCGCTGCAGTACGCCAACGCGATTTCCGACGACGTGCGCGCCGTCATGATCAACCTCGATCAGGAGCAGACCGAGCGGATGCGCGACAAGTGGCCGCGGCATGGCTGCGGCGTGCCGCTGATCATCCTCGACTCCCCCTACCGCTCGGTTCTCCGGCCGCTGCTCGCCTACATCGAGTCGGTGGACCGCCGCAGCGAATCGGACGTCATCACGGTGGTGCTGCCCGAGTTCGTTCCGGCCCGCTGGTGGGAGCACCTGCTCCACAACCAGACCGCCTTCGTGATCAAGGGCGCCCTCCTGTTCCGGCGGAACACGATCGTGACGAGCGTGCCCTATCATCTGGAGAAGCGGACGGCGTCCTCCTGAGCGCGCTCCCGGAGGCTAGAATGGGCCGCGCTCCCATGCCGACCGCACCCGTTCTCACGCCCGCCGCCCCGTTCCACTGGTCGCGCCGCCGGACCCGCCGCGTCGCCGTCGGCGACGTGGGTGTCGGCGGTGGCGAGCCCATCCGGGTGCAGTCCATGACGACGCCGGCGACAACCGACGTCGCCGCGACCGCCGCGCAGATCGCGCGGCTCGCGCGCGCCGGGTGCGAGATCGTGCGCGTGACGGTCCCCACCAGCCGCGACGCGGCGGCGCTCCCGGAAATCCGCGGGCAGATGCGGAAGGACGGCGTGTCGGTGCCGCTGGCGGCCGACATCCACTTCTCCCCCGCCGCGGCGATGCTCGCCGTCGAGCACGTCCAGAAGGTGCGCATCAACCCCGGCAACTACGCCGACAAGAAGCGGTTCCAGGTCTTCGAGATCTCCGACGCCGACTATGCGGCGGAGCTCGAGCGAATCGAGCAGACGTTCAAGCCTCTGGTGCTGCGGGCCCGTGAGCGGGGTGTCTCGATGCGGATCGGCACGAACCACGGCTCGCTCTCGGACCGGATCCTGAACCGCTACGGCGACACGCCGCTGGGCATGGTGGAGTCGGCGCTCGAGTTCGTGCGGATCTGCGAGCGTCACTCCTACCGCGACCTGATCCTCTCGATGAAGTCGTCCAACCCGCAGGTGATGATCCAGGCTTACCGGCTGCTCGCCGCGCGCATGGATGCCGAGGGGATGGACTATCCGTTCCATCTCGGCGTCACCGAGGCCGGCGACGGCGAGGACGGCCGGATCAAGTCGGCGATCGGCATCGGCGCGCTGCTCGAGGAAGGGATCGGCGACACGATCCGCGTCTCGCTCACCGAGGACCCCGTCGAGGAGGTGCCGGTCGCCTTCGCGCTCGCGGCGAAGTTCAACCGGCGGATCGCATCGGGGATGACCGAGGTGCCGATCCGGCTCGGGTCGCCGGCGGTCGAGAAACGCGACGGCCTCACCCGCACCCGACGCGCCTGCGTGACGGCGCGGTTCGGCCCCGTGGCGATCGGAGGCGACAGCCTCTACGCCGTCGAGGTGCCGCTCGGCGGAGGGCTCGAGCACAAGGAGCGCGCCGCGCGCGCGCGCGTGGATCTCGATGCGGCCGCCGGCGCGCGCGTGCCCGAGGAGGCCCGCGCCGAGATCGCCGAGGTCGCCGCCGACACGCCCGCGTCCGTGTCCGCGATCGCCGCGCTGCGCGCCGCGATGGAGCTCGTCACACCGCGCATGGCTCTGTCGGCGCGCGTCGCGATGCCGCTCGACGGCGCGCCGGCCGGGCTGCTCGATTCGCTCGGCGGCGCCGCGCACCGGCTCGTGATCGATGCCGGCAACGGGGCACGGATCCCCGGCGCACTGCTGCAGGCGATGGCCCGGTCCGGCGCCAGCCTTCTGGCCGTCGGCCGCGACGAAGCCGGCGAACCGGACGCCGCCGCGGGCGCCGTTCTCCGCGCGCTGGCGGCGGCCGCCGCCGCCGGCGTCCCCTCCCTTGCCGCCTCTCTCGACCCAGGCGACTTCGCCGCGCCGGTGGGCGCGTACAGGCTGCTGGCCGCGCGGCTCGACGCCGCGGGGCGCAGCGTTCCGATCGTGCTGCGCGACGACGCGGCGGCGCGGGGCGAGACGCCGGCTCTCGGCACCGCCAGTCTCGCCGGATCGCTGCTGTGCGACGGGATCGGCGATTCCCTCTTCGCGGCCGCGGCGAACCCGCTCGACAGCCGGCGCATCGCGCTCGGCATCCTGCAGGGCGCGCGCGTGCGGATCAGCAAGACCGAGTTCATCTCCTGCCCCTCCTGCGGGCGCACGCAGTTCGACCTCGAGGAGACGACGCGCCGGATCAAGGCCCGCACCGCACACCTGAAGGGGCTGAAGATCGCGATCATGGGGTGCATCGTGAACGGCCCCGGCGAGATGGCCGACGCCGACTTCGGCTATGTCGGCTGGGGCCGCGACAAGATCAGCCTGTTCGTCGGCAAGGATCTCGTCGAGAAGGACATCTCGACCGAAGAGGCCGACGAGCGGCTGATCGCGCTCATCAAGGAGCACGGCCGCTGGAGCGAACCGCCTTCGGGTCCTCAGGCTTCCTGAAAGCCGGCCCGCTCCCTTCATGCCCGCCGCTGTCGCCGCATCCGGTCTCGTGAAGCGCTTCGACCAGGTCACCGCCCTCGACGGGCTGGACCTCGAGATCCGCGAGGGCGAAGCGTTCGGCCTGCTGGGCCCCAACGGCGCCGGGAAGACGACCCTGGTGCGGATCCTGGTGACGCTGCTGCGCCCCGACGCAGGCTCCGCCCTCGTCGCCGGCTGCGACGCCCTGGCCGACCCCGGGGGCGTCCGCGAGCGGATCGGCTACGTGCCGCAGGAGATCTCGACCGACCGCTCGCTGACGGCGCGCGAGTCGCTGCGCCTGTTCGCGGACCTGCACCACCTTTCGCCGGCCCGCCGGGCCCAGCGCGTCGAGGCGCTGCTCTCTCTCACCGGTCTCGCGCCCGCCGCCGATCAGGTCGCGCGCGGGTATTCGGGCGGCATGAAGAAGAAGCTCGATCTCGCCTGCGGTCTGCTGCACGAGCCGAAGGTGCTCTTTCTCGACGAGCCGACGCTGGGTCTAGACGTCGCGGCGCGGCGCGCGATCTGGGACTACCTCGACGGTCTGCGCGCGGGGGGGACGACGCTCGTCCTGTGCACGAACATCATGGAAGAGGCCGACCGGCTCTGCGACCGCCTGGCGATTCTCGACCGCGGGCGCGTCGCGGCTCTGGGCGAGCCGGAGGCGCTGCGCGCCGATCTGGGCGGCGACATCGTCACGGTGGAGCCGCTCGACGGCGCCGGCGGCGGCGCCGACCGGCTCGAGGCGCTGCTGCGCGGGCTGCCGTTCGTGCGGCGCACCACGCGCGAGGGTGCGCGGATTCACGCCTTCGTCGAGCGGCACGAAACGGCGATGCCGGCGGTCATCGAAGCGGCGGTCACTGCGGGGGTGCCGCTGCGCGCCGCGTCCTTCTCGCGGCCCGGTCTCGAGGAGGTCTTCCTGAGCCACACGGGGCGAAGCTGGACGGCCGATGATGCGGCCGTGCGGCCGAAGGCCGCGCGCGCATGAGCCGCGCCGCCCGGTTCGTTCAGGAAACGCGCGCGCTCGCCCGGCGCTGGGCCATCCAGGCGGCGCGCGAGCCGTTCAGCCTGCTCTTCGCGCTCTTCCAGCCGCTGATCCTGCTGCTCTTCCTCGGGAGCAGCCTCCAGCGGATGGGGGGGGCCATCGCCGGCGCCGCCGCGGGCCCCGCAGGCGGCGACTACCGCGTGTTCATGATGCCGGGGATCCTCGCCCTCACCGTGTTCGGCAACTCGATGGCCGGGGGGATCCCGATCCTCTTCGACCGCGAGAGCGGCTTCCTCTCGCGCCTGCTCTCCGCGCCGATCGCACGCAGCGCCATGTTCGTCGGCCGGTTCCTCGTCGTGAACGCGATCTCGACGATCCAGATCCTGCTGATGATGGGGCTCGGCGCGCTGCTGGGGCTGCGAGTCGCGGCGGGGCTTCCGGGTGTCGCGGGCATCGTCGGCCTGTCTCTCGCGCTCGGATTCGGATTCACCGTGCTCTCTCTGGTGCTCGCCTTCCGCCTGAAGGGCCACGCCGCGTTCTTCACACTCCTGTCGGTGATCACCCTGCCGGTCACGTTCCTCTCGTCGGCCTTCGTGCCGCTCGAAGCGCTTCCGGGCTGGATGCGCGCCGTCGCGCTGGTGAACCCGATGACCTGGGCGATCGGGGGGATGCGCGAGCTGGTCGCCGGGGGCGGCACCGCGCTGTCGCTCGCCGAGGCGTTCGGCGCGCTGGGTCTCTTCGATCTCATCGCGCTGGTCGTCGGGATCCGCGAGCTTTCGCGCAGGCTCTAGACACGATGGATCTCTCCCCGGTCACGCTCACCGGACGGCACGTCCGGCTGGAGCCGCTGTCGCTCGACCACCTCGACGCGCTCGCGCAGTTCGGGCTCGATCAGGACCTGTGGCGGCTCGGGATCTCGCGCATCGAGACGAAGGATCACCTGCGCGGCTACATCGAGACCGCGCTCGCCGAACGGGCCGCCGGAAAGTCGCTCCCCTTCGCCACGATCTCGCTCGCCGCAGGAACGCCGGTGGGCAGCACGCGGTTCGGCAATATCGAACCTGCGCACATGCGGGTCGAGATCGGCTGGACCTGGATCGGCCGCAACTGGCAGCGCACGGCGGTGAATACCGAGGCGAAGCTGCTCATGCTGCGCCACGCGTTCGAAACGTGGCGGTGCCGGCGTGTGGAGCTGAAGACGTCCTCGAAGAACGAACGCTCCCGGGCGGCGATCCTGCGGATCGGCGCGAAGGAGGAAGGGATCCTCCGCTCGCACATGCTCAACCCCGATGGCTCGTGGCGCGACTCGGTCTACTTCAGCATCCTCGACGACGAGTGGCCCGCCGTGCGGGCGCGTCTCGAGGCCCGCCTCACCGCCGGCTGAGCGGCCTCACTGCGGCATCTCGAAGTGCCAGTGCACCTCGACCGTCGCCCGGGAATACGACTTCGGGAAGGGCGCGAATGGTGCGCCCCTCTTCACCGCCGCGAGAGCCGCGTCGTCGAAGGCCTTCTGCCCGCTGCTCATGGTCTGGCGTGTCTCGAGCAGGGCGCCGTCCCGGCCGATCGTGGAGGGGATCACTGCTTTGTGCCCGCCCTCCGGCCAGGGCGGCTTCGCCTTCCACTCCCTGAGCACCCTCGCGACCGCCGCCTGCTGATAGGCGGCGTCGGTGAAGTCCGACGCGAAATAGGCTTTCATCCGGGGCTGGACCTTCTCTGCAGCGACCGAAGGGCCGCCGAAGAGGATCGCCGCCGTCCCGGCGGCAACGACCGCGGCCACCGCCAGAACCGAGGCTGCGATCCACAGCCGTTCGGCGCCGGAGCGCGTGCGCGTCATGCCGCGATGGTAGCACCGCGGATTCCGGCTACCATCGCGGCGTGAGCCCGCAGCCCGGTCCGCTCGCAGGACGCGTCGCGCTGATCACCGGCGGAGGGACCGGTCTCGGCCTGGAGATCGCACGGCGATTCTCCGCCGCGGGCGCGCGCTGCGTTCTGACCAGCAGAAACGCGGAGCGGCTCGAGTCGGCCGCGGCCGGCATTCGCGGAGCCGGCGGCGACGCGATTGCCCTCCCCGCCGACGTGCGCGACTACCGTGCCGTGCGCCGCGCCGTCGCCGAAACGGTCGAGCGCTTCGGCGGCCTGGACATTCTCGTGAACAACGCCGCCGGCAATTTCGTCAGGCCGTCGGAGGCGCTGCCCGAGGCGGCGTTCGCCAATGTCGTGGACATCGTGCTCAACGGCACCTTCTACGCGTCCCGCGCGGCGGGGCGCGTGATGCTCCGGGCCGGAAAAGGGGTCGTGCTGAACATCGTGGCGACGTACGCGTGGCACGGCGGGCCCGGCACGGTCCACTCGGCTGCGGCCAAGGCCGGGGTACTCGCGATGACGCGGACCCTCGCTGTGGAGTGGGCCTTGCGCGGGGTCCGCGTCGTCGCGATCGCGCCTGGCCCGTTCGACTCGACGGGAGCCGGGGATCGGCTGTGGCCGTCCGACGAGCTGCGCGAAGCGGTGCGCCGCACTATCCCCCTTGGCCGGTTCGCGCGACGCGACGAGGTCGCGCGCGCCTGTCTCTGGCTCGTCTCGGACGAAGCGGCCTTCGTCACGGGGGAGTGCCTGACCATCGACGGCGGCGCCTGGCTCGGCCGCGGCATCCTGGGGGAGGGCGAGGCGATCCCGGTCGTGAAACGCCGCCGCGGGGGCGACTCCGGCGCCGAATCCGACGCCGGCTAGGAGCGGCCGAGGATCAGCAGCACGGCGATGCCGAGAGCGATCCGGTACCACGCGAAGGGCCGGAAGTCGTGCGACCGCACCCACGCGAGGAACACGCGGATCACCACGAGCGCGACGGCGAAAGACACCACGAGCCCCACGGCGAACGCCGTCGCGTCGCTCTTCGAGAGCATCCCTGACGCCTTGTAGAGACTGTAGAAGCTTGCGGCTCCGAGCGTCGGAAGCGCCAGGAAGAACGAGAACTCCGTCGCCGCGCGCCTGCTGAGCCCCCCGGCCAGACCGCCCATGATCGTCGCCGCCGAGCGGGAGACTCCGGGGTAGAGGGACAGCACCTGCGCGCAGCCGATTCCGAAGGCCAGGGCCAGGGGCAGGCTTCGGGAGTCGTCCCGCGAGGGGGCCGGACGGCCGTGCAGCCACCACTCCATGGCCAGCATCGCAAGCGCCCCGGCGATGAGCCCGGCGGCGACGGCCCACGGGGAGAACAGGTGCTCCTCGATCCAGCCGTGCAGGACCAGGCCCGCGACCGCCGCCGGCAGAAAGGCGGCCAGCAGCCCCCCGGCGAACCGCCGGGACCTCCCCCCCTCCAGCCCGGGGGCCGCCAGCCCCCGCAGGCTCATCGCCAGGGTTGCCCGGTACTCCCAGGCGACCGCCAGGACGGCCCCCAGTTGAATGAAGATCTCGAAGTGGGCCGCCTTCAGCCCCTCCAAGCCCAGAAGGTGCCCCGTCAGGATCAGGTGGCCGGTCGAGGAGACGGGCAGATACTCGGTCAGGCCCTCTACAACCCCCAGAACTACTGCAATCAGCAGGCTTTGCACCGGGGCTTTCTACCACATCCGGAGGCGGGCCCTTCAGTCCCGTGATGATGTTCTTTATTTACCTTATTAGCCTTAATGAGTCATAAATAATTCTGTATGTTCTGTTTGGGCCGCGGAGTCTTGTCTTCCGGGGGGCCGGAACCGATTCCTCATGGTAGCCTTCAGTTACCCAAACGGCCCCCCGGGGCCTCCCCCTCCCAACCCAGGTGTCGGCAATCCACGCTGGGGGGAAGCCCAGGGCTCCCAGGGGCGGATGCGGCGAAGGCAGGAGACTCGAACCGACGATGCGCTTTGCCCATGAACGAATCCTGGCCCTGACGCTCGGGGGGATGCTGCTGGTCCCGCCCATGCTCAGCCAGGGGTATTTCCTGGACCCCCTGAGCGAGGCCTCCGACCGGGTCGCCGAGATGCTCACCCCGACGGCCGGAGACGCCGTGCCTGCCGAGCCCCGTATCGTGGCGGACCGGGAGCTGGCGAACCGGGCGCGCGCCCTGCTGGAGCGGTCGGGGGAAATCCCTCCGCCGGCAGCGGAGCTGCTCCCCTCGATTTCGTACGCCCGGGACGCCGCCGTCCGCCACGGGGTGCCGGTCTCCATCGTGCTCGCCGTGATCCATCACGAGAGCCGGTTCCAGGAGCGGGCCGTGTCGCCGATGGGGGCGGTGGGCCTGATGCAGGTTCAGCCAGCCACTGCCCGGGCCGTCGCCCGTGATCAGGGGTTGCCTGCACCCCGGCGGGCCGACCTGATGGAGCCCGAAACGAATATCGAAATCGGCGTCGCGCTGCTGCGCGCCCTCAAGGACGAGTACGGGTCCTGGGATCGGGCGCTGGCTGTTTACAACGCCGGCCCCGCGGGCATCGCCGGTGGCGGCATTCGCGCCGACGTCGGCCCGTATGTTCGCGGTGTGAAGCGCGGGGCGAAATTCCTGAGCAGCCCGCCTGCGCCTGGTGAGGCAGGCGGCTCGGCCTGATCCCCGCCCGGGTCAGCGGCCGCGGCCCGGGTTGCCTCCCATCATCTTTTGCCACCACCCGCCGGGGATCTCCTCGAGATCGTCGGCGGTCTCTTCACGCCTGACCGGCTCGGGCGGATTCGCCGGCTGCGCTGGCGCATCGTGAGACGCCGCCGGCATCGCGGGGGCGTACGAGTCGCCTGCGTCGTGGACGGTGATCGAATGATCCTCGGCACCCGGTGCTCCGGTGCCCACACCCTGCGAGGCCCCTCCGCGGCGTGAGCGCCGCCGGCGGCGACGGCGCCGCCGCGGCCCCTGCCCCTCACCCTCGGCCGCTTCGGCGCCCCCGGCTACTGGCTCCGAGTCGCCGTTCGAGCCTTCGTCGTGCCCGTCCTCGCCGCTCGTTCGGGGATCCGCGTCCGCGACCATCGAGGCTGCCGCTGAGGCGCCAGCCACAAGGCCGTTGCCGCGGCCGCCACGCCCGCGGCGCCGCCGGCGTCTGCGCCGGCCGCCAGGAGCGTCGCCGTTCTCCGACTCGGCGCCTTCCTGAGCCGTGGCCGGCTCCGAGGCAGCCTCGCCGGCCTCGCCCATCGTCACCATCGACCGGATTTCCGCGTCCTCGTCGAGGGCCGGTTCGGGCGCGTCCGCCGCGGGCGGAACGGCGCCGGCATCCTCGGCGCTCATGTCCGTCGGTTCGGCGGCGGCCACTTCTTCGACGAGCGAGGCCATCGTGCGCGCCGCCTCTTCGTCCGAGACGAGCGGGCGCTGTGCCGCCGGCACCTCGCGGGGCGTCTCGCGCGGCCCCTCGCGGACGACCGGGTCGAATTCGCCCCGGGCCGGATTCATCGTCGGGTGCGGGATGATGGCGATCTCGGTGCCGTAGCGCCGCTCGAGCGCCACCAGCTCGTCGCGCTTGTGGTTGAGCAGGTAGACCGCGGCCTCCTCGGGGAGGGTCGCCCTCAGCGACTCCAGGTCCCCCTTCACCACGCGCGCCTGCACGCGGCGCAGGGCGATCAGCGCCGCCGCCTCGACCGTCTTGACGACGCCGGTCCCTTCGCACCGGGCGCAGGGCAGATACGTCGCGCTCGCCTTGGTCGCCTTGATCCGCTGCCGCGAGATCTCGAGCAGGCCGAACTTCGAGATCCGACCGATGTCGTACTTGGCGCGGTCCTTCTTCATGGACTCGCGCATCTTCTTTTCGACGGCCCGGTTGTTCTTGGCCTGATACATGTCGATGAAGTCGATGACGACCAGACCGCCCAGGTCGCGCAGGCGCAACTGCCGGGCGACCTCCTCGGCCGCCTCGAGATTGGTCCGGAAGGCCAGCTCCTCGATGTTCGACTCGCGAGCCGAGCGCGCCGAGTTCACGTCCACGGAGGTCAGGGCCTCGGTCACGTCGATGACGATCGCGCCGCCGGACTTCAGGCTGACCTCGCGCCGGAAGATCGACTCGATCTGGTCCTCGAGGTTGAACTTCGAGAAGAGCGGCTTGTCGCCCGAGTAGAGCTTGAAGGCCTTTTCCTTCGCAGGCATCACGGCCTGAACGAACCGGGTCGCCTTCTGGTAGACCTCGGGGCTGTCGATCAGAACCTCTTCGATGTCGGGACTGAAGTGGTCGCGGATCGTGCGCAGAACGACGTCGCGCTCCTGATAGATCAGGGAGGGAGCCCGGTGGGCCTTCGCCGCCTGCTCGATGGACTCCCAGAGCTTGAGCAGGTAGCGCAGGTCGCGCTGCAATTCGGTCTTGGTCTGCCCCATCCCGGCGGTGCGAACGATCACGCCGAAGCCTTCCGGCGGGCAGAGTTCCTCGACGATCTGCTTGAGATGGTCGCGCTCGGCAGAGTCCTCGATCTTGCGGGAAATCCCCGAGCCGTCGGACTTCGGCGTCAGGACGAGATAGCGGCCCGGCAGCGAGTAGAAGGTCGAGAGGGTGGGCGGCTTGGTGCTGAAGGCGTCGCGCACGACCTGCACCAGGACTTCCATCCCGGACTGCATGTGGTCGTTGATGCGGCCGCGGCGCCCGCCGTCCCCATTGCGGGGCGGCAGCACCTTGAAATTGACCTCATCGAGCGGGAGGAACCCCGCGCGCTCATCCCCGTAGTGAACGAAGGCTGCGCCGAGCGCCGTCGCCAAGTTCTGGACGACGCCCTTGTAGATGTTCCCCTTGAGGGTGCGAGAGAGGTTCTCGATCTCGAGCGATTCGAGGATTCCGTCCTCGACGATCGCGACGCGGCTCTGCTCTTCCTGAGACGCGTCGATCAGCATGGATTTGGACATGTGCTCCTATCCGGGCCGCGGCGCGCGGAGCGCCTCCGCGGCCGCGGGGGCCGCGCAGGCAGGGCTCGCCTGCCCGGCCGGCCGGCACGAGCCGGCGGGCGGGCGGCGGAGCGCCGCAGCGTGAGACCCCGAAACGGGATTTTGGAATGCCCCCTTCCAGACCCCTTGCGGCCGGCCGGCTCCGCCGCGGAAGCGCGGCGAGCAGGCCCAGTGCCGGCCGCGCGAGTCGCGCGGCCTCTCTGACCGGGTTCTGGACGAAGGCGAGAATGGACAATTGGCTCACTGTGCCGCGGGGCACCTCGTGGCGCCCCAGGCTGGCAACGGGGGGAATTGTATCAGAAATCCCCCGCTCCTTCGCCTCCCGCCGCGAAAGCGCGGCGAAGAGGCCCGGAATTCAATCTAGTGTTTCGAGGCCGGGCGCTCAAGCCCCGCCGGGAGAGGGGCTGTAACCGGCCTCCCGGGCCGCATCGGCGGCGAGGCCGGCCTGGTCGAGCGGAATCCCCCCTCCGCCCAGCATCGAGCGGGGCTCCTCCGCGATCCGGTCGAGGAGCCGGGAGTAGGTCCCGATGATCAGCGCCAGGATGAAGCGGCAGTCGGGAGCCATCGCCGGGTAGCGCGCCCGGGCCGCGCGGCTGCCGGCGTCGCGGCGCGCGCGTGCCCGTGCGGCGACACGCTCGACGAGCCGGTCCCATCGGGCGTCGGGGGGCCGGCCGAGCCCGGTCGCCGTGAAGTCCTCCTCGGTCAGGCCGCACGATGCCAGATCGCTCAGCGGAAGATAGATGCGGCCCCGGTCCCCGAGCCGCAGATCGTCGGCGATGTCCCTGAGAATGTGGGCCATGTAGGCGAAGACGCCGAGGTCGCGCCCGCAGGTCAGCAGGTCGAAGCCGTCCTGCCGCGGCGCGATGAGGTAGCGGCCGTCCTCGCCGGGCTGCGATGCGAGCAGATAGAGGTAGATCGTCGTCGGCGCGGCGGTGGCCCCCTCCGCGTATTCCAGAAAAACCCGGTCGTCCTCGAAACGGTCGTGGTCCACGTCGCGGCGCATCGCGGAGACGAAGTTCGTCCAGAGGGTCGGGGACAGCGGGAACTGCATCGACGCAGCCGCCAGGGCACGGTCGAGTGGCTCCTCCGCCGGTGCCCCGCGCAGCGCCGCGGAGATCCGCGACTCCCACGCTGCGAGAGTCTCCAGAGTCGAGGCTCGCAGCGCCGGGTCGAGACCCCTGGACGCGGGCAGAGCGTCCACCAGGTCGTCCACCACGCGCATCACCGCGTACATCGCGATGAAGGCCTCGTAGCGCGCCGGGTCGGTCATGAACTGGCTGACCTTCCACATGTTCGAACGATCGTGGGACGCGACCTCCTCGGCGCGCGCGAGGTCCGCTTCGAGGGCGCCGCGGTCTTGCCCCGGCAGGGGCTGCAGCCCGGTCACGCGGCGCGCGCTCCGGGGGCCGCGTGGCCGACGACCGCCAGAAGCCGCCGCTTCACCGGCGTCCACCCCGCGACCAGGGAGAGTGCGGTGGCGAGCGAGGGATGCCGCATCAGGCGTCGCAGCACGCCGTGGCGCATCGCCTGCTTCACGATCGTCCCGCGCACCGTCGCCTCGTAGGCGGCGAGGAGCGCCGGGTCCGGCGCCTCGCCGCTCGAGGCCGCCGGGGCCAGAGCCTCCCCGGCGAGAACGCCTGATCGGATCGCGTTGTGGATCCCGTGACCCGTCAGAGGATCGATGAGACCGGCGGCGTCGCCGGCCAGCAGCCAGCCGCGCCCGTGCAGCCGGTCGCGGCCCGGGGCGAGCGGCAGGAACCACCCGCGCAGATCCTCGACGGCCGAGCCGTTGAGACGCTCGCGAAACCCTGGAAGCGACTCGCGCAGTGCGCCGAGCAGGGCGGCGGGCGCAGGCGCGCTCCGCCTGCCGGCGGCGCGCACGTACCCGAGCCCCACATTCCACGAGTCCCCTCCAGCCGGAACCACCCACACGCAACCCGGCAGCGTCTCTTTCGCAAGATGGACCTCGACCTCGGCCGCGGCGCCGACGCCGCGCGCGTAGCCGCGAGCCGCGACTCCGAGCCCGGCCCCGGATACCGGGCGTGAGCCGAGCAGTCCCGCGAGACGGCTCGATGCGCCGTCGGCTGCGAGGACCCCGGAGGACTCGAGAACCTGCTCGCGCCGGCTCCCGCGCCGCATCGTGAGACCGGTGACGGCGCCATCCCCGGAGCGGCGCACACCCGTGACTTCCGTCTCTTCCGTCACACGCGCTCCGGCGTCGCGCGCCCGGTCCAGCAGCCAGTTGTCGAAGACGAGGCGCCTCACGATCAGCCACTGCGCGTCCCGGGACACACCGTCGAAGGGCCCCGAAATGTCCCGGCCGCCGGGGAAGACGATGCGAGCGCCGTGGCAGACGGTCCCCAGACGCCGCAGTTCCTCGACTGGCAGGCCAAGATCCCGAAGGGCATCGAGCGCGGCGGGGAGCAGCACATCGCCGCAGACCTTGTCGCGCGGAAAGCGGGCCCGGTCCAGCAGGTGCGCCGGGGCCCCGCGGCGGCGCAGGGCGATCGCCGCGGCGCATCCGCCCGGTCCCGCGCCGACGATCATCACGGCGGGCAGAATAGCAGAGGCGCGGAAGGCTAAGATCGAGCGCTCATGGCAGCCGGAACCCGACCCCTGCGCGCGCTCCGGCGGATACTCGCCGTGGTCCTTCTCGCCGCGGCGGTGCTTCTCGCGGCGGCCGGGTTCTTCCTCTGCGCCACACGCGCCGAGACGCGCGGGAGGCTCGAGATCGCGGGCCTCTCCGCGCCCGTGACAATCCTCCGCGACCGGTACGGCGTGCCGACGATCGCGGCCGACGGGCTCCCCGATGCCGCGTTCGCGCTCGGGTTCACGCACGCCTCCGAGCGGATGTGGCAGATGGACACACGCCGCCGCGCGGCCCTGGGGCGGCTCTCGGAGATGTTCGGCGAGAGCACCGTCGAGGTCGACCTGAGGGTCCGCGCGCGCGGATTCGCCGCGCAGGCCCGCGCGGACCTGGCATCGAGCGCGACGGAAGACAGGGTGGTCCTCGAGCGCTACGCCGCCGGCGTGAACGCCTGGCTCGCGCGGCATCGCCGGGCGCAGCCGCCGGAGTACCTGCTGCTGCGCATGCGGCCCGAGCCCTGGCGCCCCGAGGACAGTCTCGCGTTTCTGAGGCTGATGCTCTCCGACCTCTCGGAGGCGGCGCGCTTCGAGCGGCGGCGATTCGAGATCCTCACGACGTACGGGTCCGCCCGCGGCGCCGAGATCGCGTCTCTCGATGCGCGGTTCCGGTTCCCCCCAGCGCCTCCCGCCCTCGCCTCGGCCAGCTTCCCGCCCGAGCTGCTCGCGCGCGGAGCCGGCGGCCGTACCGACGCGGCGCCGCCCGAAGGGGGCGGCGGCTCGAACGCCTGGGCGGTCAGCGGAGCGCGCAGCGCGTCGGGCAGGCCGCTGCTCGCGAACGATCCGCACCTGGGGGTCTCACTCCCGGCGGTCTGGTACGAAGCGGGTGTCGTCACTCCGGGCTACCACGCGCGCGGCCTCACGCTCGCCGGGATTCCCGCCGTGGCGATCGGGCGCGGGCCCCACGTCGCATGGGGCCTCACCGTGCACCCCGCGGACGATCAGGATCTGTTCCTCGAGCGGATCGACGAAGCGCAGGACCCGCCCCGCTGTCTCGAGCGCGCCGCCCCCGGGGAAGAGGAAGTCTGGATCCGCTGCACGGTGCACGACGAGACGATCGGCGTGCGCGGCGGCGGGAGCCGCATTCTGAGCTGGCTCGAAACGCCCCGCGGTCCGGTCGTCGAGACGCTCGGCCACGGTTATGCGCTGGCGCAGCGGTCGATCGGCGATGCCGCGCGCGGCTCGCTGCGAGTGCTGCTCGATCTGCCGCGCGCCGCGGACGCCGCCGCGCTGCTTCGGACCGCCGCCGCATTCGACGATACGCCGCTCGCGCTCGTGTACGCAGACGACGCCGGCCGGTACGGGCTGCAGGTGATCGGATCGCTGCCGGTGCGCTCGGGCTGGGACGGCTCGCTTCCCGCGCCCGGCTGGACGGGGCGGGGCGCGTGGACCGGCCGGATCCCGGGACCTTCGCTGCTCGCGCTCTCCGGCGACGGGACCGGGGGCGAGGCCGACCGCCAGGGTGGATTCGTCGTCGCCGCGAACGACCGGCTCCTGCCCGACGGAACGCCCGACCTCTACGACGGCGAGTGGATCGAGCCATGGCGGGCGCGCCGCATTGCGCAGATTCTCTCGGCCGGCGGGCCGCTCGATCTCGCGGCGATGCAGACGCTGCAGCGGGATGTCGTCTCACCGCGCGCGCGCGAGATGCTCGCTGACCTCGTACAGCTCGCTGGCGGAGATTCGGCGGTCTCGCCGCCGGCCGGCGACGCGCGCCGCGCCCTCGACGCGCTCGAGGCGTGGAACGGCGCGATGGAAGTGACCGGTCCATCCCGGCTGGCGGCGGAGCTGGCATCCACGCTCGGCGAGAAGACCTTCGGGGACGAAGCGCGGCGGGCCGGCGCCGAGACCCCCGCCGGCATCGCCGCGTGGCTCGCGCTCGTCGCGCGGAGCCGCGACGCGGCGTGCGCGCCGTCCGGCGCCGCATGCGGTCTCGAGTGGTTCGACGACGTGACGACTCCGGCGCGGGAATCGGCGCGCGACATCGCGATCTCGGCGCTCGAGGATGCGTGGCGCGCCCTGACCGCGGCGGCGGGCCCCGAGCCCGCGGGCTGGCGCTGGGGCGACGTGCACGCCGTGCTCTTCACGCATCCGATGGCCTCGGCGGTTCCGTTCGGCGACTGGCTGAATCTCGGACCGGTTCCGATGCCCGGCTGGAGCGACACGGTGAATGTTCAGATTCCTTCCTCGGATCCTTCGCACCTGATTCGCCACATCCCGTCGGCGCGGATCGTCTTCGACATGTCCGACCCCGACGATGCGGTCTGTGTGCTTCCGACGGGGCAGTCCGGGAACCCATTCTCCGGGCACTATCGCGATCAGCTCCCGCTGTGGGCTGCCGGGGACGCACACCCGGCGCCGTTCACGCTCGGGGGCGCGCGCAGGGCGGCGGTGGAAACCCTGGTGCTGGAGCCGCGCTGAAGAGACCCGGGTCTCAGGCCGTCTCGAGCGGAATGGCGCGCGCGGGCCGCGGGAAGGCCTTGTCGATCTCGGCCAGCTCGTCGCCGGTCAATTCGATCGCCCCTGCCGCCGCGTTCTCGCGCACATGGACCGGATCCGTGGATTTCGGCACGGTGAGAATGCCGCCGCCCCGGAACGACCAGGCGATCGCGATCTGGGACGGCCTCGTCCCGCGGCGCGAGGCGATGCGCGCGAGCGCGGGATCTCCCGCGAGCTCCCCCTGCTCCACCGGCGAGTACGCCATGACGACGACGCGCCGCTCGCGGCACCACGGAAGCAGGTTGCGCTCGATGCCGCGCCGCATCGGGTTGTAGAGCACCTGATTCGACGCGATCAGGTCGCCGCCCGTGAGGCCGAACGCCGACTCCATGTCGTCCTGATCGAAGTTGGAGACGCCGTACCGGACGATCTTCCCCGTCTCGACGAGACGCCGGAAGGCGGCGAGCGTGTCCTCGAAGGGGTGCTCGCCGGGCCAGTGCAGCAGATACAGATCGATCCGGTCGGTGCGCAGTCTCTTCAGGCTCGCCTCGCACGCGCGGATCGTGCCCTCGCGGGACGCGTTGCCGGGCAGCACCTTCGACACGATGAAGACGCCGTCGCGGCGGCCGGCGATCGCATCGGCCACGACCTCCTCGGCCCCGCCCTGTCCGTACATCTCGGCGGTATCGATGACGGTCATGCCAAGGTCCACGCCGAGCACGAGCGCGTCGGCCTCCTGCTTCCTGCGGTTCGCGCGCTCGCCCATGCGCCACGTGCCCTGGCCGACCGCGGGCACCTCGATGGCGGGCGCGCCGCCCGTCGCCGCGAATCGAATCCTTGGAATCGCCGTCATCGCCCCTGCGTCCACGGGAGCGCGTCGAGATCCACGTTCCCGCCGCTCAGGATCACCCCGACCCGCTCGATTCCGCCCATCGCGCGAAATTCCTTCGACAGGACCGCGGCGACCGGCACCGCCGCCGACGGTTCGATCACGATCTTCATCCGTTCCCAGACCAGCCGCATCGCGGCGACGATCTCGTCTTCCGGGACCGTCACGATCCGCTCGACTCTGTCCCGGACGAATGGCCAGGTCAGGAGTCCAAGCGGACCGCGCAGCCCGTCGGCGATCGTCACGGGCGGCCGCTGCGGCTGAATCGCACCCGCCGCCTTCGACCGCGCCGCGTCGTCCGCCATCGCAGGCTCCCCCGCGAAGACGCGGACCGGGCGTGCGGCCGACCCGGCCACGAGCGCCGTCCCCGAAATCAGACCTCCGCCCCCCACCGGTGCGATGACGGCGTCCAGGTCCGGATGCGCGGCCAGCAGATCGAGACATGCCGTCCCCTGCCCCGCGATGACATCGGCGTGGTCAAAGGGGGGAACGAGCGCGGCGCCGCTGCGCTGACGCTCCCGCTCCAGCACCGCCTCGCGATCGGCCATCGTCGGGCCGCACTCGACGATCGCCGCGCCGTACCCGGCGACCGCCTCGCGCTTGGCGCGCGACGCGCCGGCGGGCATCACGACGATCGCCGTCATCCCGTGCAGCCGCGCCGCGAGCGCGAGCGCCTGCGCATGGTTGCCGCTGCTGTGCGTGAGCACCGTGCCGCGGTAGCCGGACTCCGCGAGCCGCGCCACGGCGTTCCACGCGCCGCGGAACTTGAAGGCGCCCGTCCTCTGAAAGTTCTCGCACTTGAAGAAGAAACGCCGGCCGCCGGCGGCGTCGAGGGCGGCGCTGGTCAGCACCGGCGTGGCGTGCGCCGCCCCCTTCAGCCGCTCCGAGGCCTCGCGCACAGACTGGATCGTGATTGCGGGGGGGTCGCTCATCCCCCGGCCCGCTTCACGCGCAGTCCGCGGCCCGTGAGCGCCTTCTCGATGGTGTCGCGATGATCGCCCTGGATGACCACCGAGCCGCCGCGGGCCGTGCCCCCGGCGCCGCAGAGACGACGCAGCTCCAGCACGAGCTTGCGCGCCGCCGGTTCGCCGCCCGGAATCCCGGTGAGCGTGGTCACCGTCTTTCCGCCGCGGCCCGCCGTCTCGCGGCGGATCCGCACGACGCCGTCCGCAGGATCTGCACCGACACCCTTCTCCGGGGGAGCCGGCGTGTCCGGCGCGCCGCCCCGGCGCGGCTTCTCCTGCGGGCGGTCGGTCGAATAGACGATCCGGCCGCTCACTGCCCCCCGGTCGTGTCCTTCGCTGCCGCAGGCTTCGCCGGGGCGCCGCCCTGCACTGTGATCGAGCGGGCCATCGCGTCGAGATCGTCCAGGGACGGCGTGAAATCCGGAGGCTGGAGCCCGTCGAGATAACGGCGCGATTCGACGAAGTCGTTCGACGGCGGCAGGTCCTTCGCCGCGACGGGCCAGAAGAGGCTCACGTAATAAAGCCCGTCGGGGGTGATCCCCTGGAACGTGTAGAAGATCTCGTCGCTGGTCGTCGGCGTGTTGGTCACGGAATAGCGGGTGACGTAGCGGATGCCGGCGCCGGGCTTGAATTCGAGGTGTCGGACCTGCGCGGCAAACACCTGACCTGCAGCCGTCGGAGGCAGAACGAGCAGATTGTCGGTCTTCCCCTCGCCGCGCCGGTCGATGAGGGTGCGCAGCGCGCTGACCTGGCGGTCGAACTGGGCTCGCTCGTCCCCTTCATGGATCTGCCGGTACGACTCCAGCGGGTAGACCAGCAGCTGCTTCTGGCGGTACCGCACGACGGGATCGAGCGTCTCGCCGTCGAAGGCATAGCGCAGGTGCTCCGGCACGCCGTTCATGAACGGCGGGCGGTTCGGCTCGTGCCGCTCCGCCGGGCGCTTCGTGCCCGCGACGCCATGCGCCAGGCTGCCCGTCTCGATGGTGACGCCGTCCGGCTGCAGGGTCATCGGCGGAATGACGCGCTTCGGGGTGGCGGGGGCGCACGAAAGCGCGCCGGCCGCGATCAGGTGCGCGAGAACTGCGATGCCAGGCTGCCGTCTGCTCATGGTCCTCTCATCCTCCGGGCGGTCCGCGGTCCGGGGGTGCATTCTGTCTCAACAGGGCGGGCCGCGCTATCATCGCAGCGATGCGCATCGCCGTCGCCGCCGATCACGCCGCCTTCGACCTGAAGAGAGTGGTCCTCGCCGATCTCGCCGCCGCCGGTCACGACACGACCGACCTCGGAACGCACGACCCCGGGCTGCCCGACGACTACCCCGACTTTGCGGAAGCGGCAGCGGACGCCATCCGTTCCGGCACGGCCGAGCGCGCCATCGTCCTGTGCGGCAGCGGCGTCGGGGTCTCGGTGGCGGCCAACAAGTTTCCCGGCATCCGCGCCGGGGTCTGTCACGACACGTACTCGGCACACCAGGGGGTCGAGCACGACGACATGAACGTGCTGTGTCTCGGCGCCCGTGTCGTGGGCGTGGAGCTGGCGCGCGAGATCGCCCTGCGCTTCGTGGACGCCCGCTACACGGGCGAGGAGCGGCACGCGCGGCGGCTCAGGAAGGTCCTGGCGATCGAGGCCCGTCATCTGAAAGGGGCGCCCTGATGTCCTCGTCATCCAATCCCCTCCTCCGCCTCCAGGAATTCGGGCAGAGCGTCTGGTTCGACAACATCGGCCGCGGCCTGATCTCCTCGGGCCAGCTCAAGCGTTACGTCGATGAGGACGGCCTGCGCGGCGTCACGAGCAACCCGGCGATCTTCGAGAAGGCGATCGCCCACTCGCGCGACTACGACACGGCGATCGCCGAGGCCACGGCCTCGGGGCGTCATCCCGAAGCCCAGGACCTCTTCGAGCATCTCGCCATCGAGGACATCCGGATGGCCGCCGACGTTCTGCGCGGCGTCTACGACGCCACGCAGCGTGGGGACGGCTATGTCAGCCTCGAGGTCTCTCCGCTGCTCGCACACGACACCGCGGCGACGCTCGCGGAGGCGCGTCGCCTGTGGAAGGCGGTCGGCCGCCCCAACGTGATGATCAAGATCCCCGGAACGCCCGCCGGAGTGCCGGCGATCCGCGACGCCATCCGCGACGGAGTCAACATCAACGTGACGCTGCTCTTCTCGATCGCGGCGTACGAAGCGGTCGCCGATGCGTTCGTTCACGGGCTCGAGGCGCGCGCCGCCGCCGGCGCCGACATTGCCGGCGTGGCGTCGGTCGCCAGCTTCTTCGTCAGCCGCATCGACACCATGGTCGACGCCGAGGCGGCAAAGCGTCTGGAGACCGAAAAGGATCCCGCGGTCCGCTCCGCCCTGCAGGCTGTTGCCGGAAAGACGGCGGTCGCGAATGCGCGGCTCGCCTATCAGGTCTACAAGCGTCGCATCGCGGAGCCGCGCTGGCGCGCGCTCGCCGCAAAGGGCGCCATGCCGCAGCGGCTGCTGTGGGCGTCCACCGGAACCAAGAATCCGGCCTACAGCGACGTGCTCTACGTCGAGGAGCTCATCGGCCCCGAAACCGTGAACACGCTTCCGAACGCCACCTTCGACGCCTTCCGCGACCACGGCAAGGTGGCCGCGACCCTCGATGCGCGCATCGACGAGGCGAAGGCCACGATGGCGGCGCTCGCGAAGGCGGCGATCTCCCTCGACGCGGTGACCGATCAGCTTCTCTCCGACGCGGTGCGACTCTTCGCCGATCCCTTCCGGAGCCTGCTCGGCGCTCTCGAAGCGAAGCGGCGCGCCCTCTCGGCGGCCTGAGCGCCGCGTGACCGGTCCTTCCGGCCAGACAGTCTCGCTTCCCCCACAGATCGCCGGGGCGGTCGCCGCCGCGGCGCGGGAGTGGGCCGCTTCGGGCGGGCCGGCTCGCCTGTGGGCGAAGGATGCTTCTCTGTGGACCGGCGCCGACGAAGGGCGCTGGATGGGCTGGCTGCATGTCCCCGCGGCGCAGCGCGGCCGCGCGGCGGAGTGGCGCGCTTTCGGCGAGGAGGTGCGCGCCGCCGGCTTCCGTCACGTCCTGCTGCTCGGAATGGGAGGCTCGAGTCTCTGTCCCGAGGTCTGGGCCACGACCTTCGGCCCGCAGCCCGGATGGCCGGAGCTGCACATCCTCGACTCCACCGATCCGGCGCAAGTGCGCGCCGCGGAGATGAAGGTCGACCTCCCGCGCACGCTCGTCATGGTCGCCAGCAAATCGGGCAGCACGCTCGAGCCGAACATCTTCATGGCGTACTTCCTCGAGCGGATGCGCCGGGCCGCCGGCGCCGACGCCGTGGGGTCGCACTTCGTCGCGATCACCGACCCCGGCTCGACACTGGAGAAGATCGCGGGGGAAAAAGGATTCCGGAAGATCTTTCACGGCGATCCCTCGATCGGCGGCCGCTACTCCGCGCTGTCGGCGTTCGGGCTGGCTCCGGCGGCGGCCATGGGGCTCGACGTCGCGCGGCTGCTCGACCCGGCTGTGGAGATGGCCGCGGCGTGCGCCCCCGATCGCAGCCCGGCCGACAATCCGGGCATCGCACTCGGCCTCGTGGTCGGCGCGGCGGCGCGGCTGGGACACGACAAGCTGACCTTCATCATCTCCCCGTCGCTCTACGATCTGGGAGCCTGGCTCGAGCAGCTCGTCGCCGAGTCCACCGGCAAGCAGGGGCACGGTGTCATCCCCGTGGATCTCGAGATCCCTGCAGAAGCCCCGGTCTACGGCCGCGACCGGCTCTTCGTGCAGGTGCGCGATCTGTCGGCGCCGGATGCGGCGCAGGACCGCGTCGCGGAGCGGCTTCGCGCTTCGGGGCAGCCGCTCGTGAAAATCGAGGTCGCGGACAGGTGGCGGCTCGGCGCCGAGTTCTACCGGTGGGAGGTCGCCACCGCGACGGCGGGCGCGGTGATCGGCATCAACCCCTTCGATCAGCCCGACGTCGAGGCGAGCAAGATCGAGACACGCAAGCTGACCGATGCGTTCGAGCGAGACGGCGCGCTTGCGGAAGAACAGCCCGCGCTCGAGGACTCCGGTATCCGCCTCTACGCGCCGGCGCGCGACGCCGCGGCGCTCTCGGCGGCCGGCCCGGGCCTGTCCCGCTGGCTGCGCGCGCACGTCGCCCGGCTCGGCCCCGGCGACTACTTCGCGCTCCTCGCGTACATCGAGATGACGGCGGCGCATCAGGCGATCCTCCAGGAAATCCGGCACGAAGCGCGTTCCCGGATGCGGGCGGCGACCTGTCTGGGATTCGGCCCGCGCTTCCTGCACTCCACCGGACAGGCGTACAAGGGCGGCCCCAACACCGGCGTGTTTCTGCAGATCACCGGCGACGACGCGGCCGATCTTCCCGTTCCGGGGCAGAAGTACACATTCGGCGTCGTGAAGGCGGCGCAGGCGCAGGGCGACCTGGCGGTGCTCGCAGCACGAGGACGCCGCGTGCTGCGCGCCCATCTCGGCGCCGACATCGCGGCAGGGCTGCGCACCCTTCTCACCGCCGTGCGGGCGACGGACTAGCGGGTTCGGGCTCGCGGGAGAAACGAGGAACGCGTCATGCAGATGGGAATGATCGGCCTCGGGCGGATGGGCGCGAACATGGTCCGCCGCCTGATGCGCGGCGGGCACGAGTGCGTCGTCTGGAATCGCGGCCCGGAAGCGACCGCCGCGCTCGCGAAGGAAGGGGCCACCCCTTCCGAGTCGCCCGCCGATCTCGTCCGCAGGCTCGCGCCGCCGCGCGCCGTCTGGATCATGGTTCCGGCCGGAGAGCCGACTGAGAGAACCGTCGCGGCGCTGGGCGGCCTGCTCGCCTCCGGCGACACGGTGATCGACGGCGGGAACTCGTACTTCAAGGATGACATCCGCCGCGCGGCGTCCCTCGCCCCACGCGGGATCGACTACATGGATGTCGGCACGAGCGGCGGCGTCTGGGGGCTGGAGCGCGGCTACTGCCTCATGGCGGGGGGCCGCGCCGAGGCGTTCCGCAGAGTCGAGCCGCTGCTGAAAACGCTGGCCCCCGGACCTGGCTCGATCCCCCGCACACCGGGGCGCGAGGCGCGGGCCGCCAAAGGCAGCACGGCGGAGCAGGGCTACATCCACTGCGGCCCGGCCGGCTCGGGGCATTTCGTCAAGATGATCCACAACGGGATCGAGTACGGCCTCATGCAGGCGTACGCCGAAGGCTTCGACATCATGCGAGGCGCCGCGTCGGAGGCCCTGCCCGAGGCGCAGCGCTTCCGGCTCGATCTGGCCGAGATCGCCGAGCTGTGGCGTCGCGGCAGCGTCGTCTCGTCGTGGCTGCTCGATCTGACCGCGGGCGCGCTGGCCACCGACCCGGACCTCGCCGCCTTCACCGGCACCGTCGCCGATTCCGGCGAGGGGCGCTGGACGGTGCAGGCGGCGATCGAGGAAGCGGTGCCGGCGGACGTGCTCACCGCCTCGCTCTTCGTGCGGTTCCGCTCGCGGCAGGAGCACACATTCGCCGAGAAAGTCCTTTCCGCGATGCGTCACCAGTTCGGCGGCCACGCGGAGCCGCCGCAGGGGGGCCGATGACCGCGACCGCCTCCGCGCCGGCGCACGCGCCAGCCAGGCCCCAGCGCCCGGGCGATCCGTGCGTGATGGTCATCTTCGGCGCCGCCGGCGACCTCACGCGGCGCAAGCTGATCCCCGCCCTCTACAACCTGAGGCTGCACGGCCTGCTCCCCCGCTCGTTCGCGGTGATCGGGGTGGCCCGCACGCATTGGACCGACGAGCAGTTCCGCGACGAGATGGGTGCGCGGCTCGCCGAGTTCGCCACGACGCCGGTGGATCCGGCGATCGCCGCCGAGTACGCGAATCGCGTGAGCTTCGTTTCGGGCGCGATCGACGATGCGAGTCTCTACCCGCGTCTCGCCGACAAGATCCGCGAGGCCGACGCCGCGCACCGGACCGCCGGCAACGTGCTCTTCTACTTCGCGACGCCTCCGGCCACCTTCGCGCCGATCGCGCGCGGTCTCGCCGCGGCGGGGCTCACGGTCGAGCCGCCGGGCTCGTGGCGGCGCGTGATCGTCGAAAAGCCGTTCGGGACCGATCTCGAGTCTGCGCGCGCGCTCAACAAGGAGCTTCAGGCGGTCATCAGCGAGCCGCAGATCTACCGGATCGACCACTACCTGGGCAAGGAGACGGTCCAGAACATCATGGTGCTCCGCTTCGCCAACGGCGTGCTGGAGCCGCTCTGGAACCGCCGCTACATCGACCACATCCAGATCCTCGTCGCCGAGAGCATCGGTATCGAGGGGCGCGGCGCGTACTACGACGAGGCCGGCACGCTGCGCGACATGATCCAGAACCACATGTTCCAGCTGCTTTCGCTCGTGGCCATGGAGCCGCCGATCTCCTTCTCGGCGGAGGACGTGCGCAACGAGAAGGTGAAGGTGCTGCGCTCGATCCGCCCGATGCCTCCCGAGGACGTGCTGCAGCGCACCGTCCGCGGGCAGTACGGCGAGGGCATGCTGGGCGACGCGCGCGTGCCCGCGTATCGCGACGAGCCGAACGTGAAGCCGGCGTCGAACACCGAGACCTACGGCGCCGTGCAGCTGTTCGTCGAGAACTGGCGCTGGGCCGGCGTGCCGTTCTATCTGCGCTCCGGCAAGCGCCTGCCGCGCCGGTGCACCGAGATCGTGATCCAGTTCAAGAGGGCGCCGCTGCACCTGTTCGCGAACACGCCGCTGGACTACATCGGCCCGAACCGCCTGCGCATCACGGTGCAGCCCGAAGAAGGCATCGCGCTCGAGATCAAGGCGAAGGTGCCCGGCCCCGCCATCGACCTGAAGGGCGTGAAGCTCGCCTTCAGCTACCGCGACTTCGGCGACATGCCTCCCTCCACCGGGTACGAGACGCTGCTCTACGACTGCATGATCGGCGACTCCACGCTCTTTCACCGCGCCGACATGGTCGAGGCGGCCTGGGCGATCGCCACGCCGATCCTCGACGTGTGGAGATCGATCCCGGCGCGGGACTTCCCGAACTACGCCGCCGGATCGTGGGGGCCTCCCGCCGCCGACGAGCTGATCCAGAAAGACGCGCGGCGCTGGATCCACCCGGAGTAGCGGCGGTGCCCTGCGTGCTTGCGGGGGACATCGGCGGCACGCAGACGCGTCTCGCGCTCTGTGAAGACCCGCTTCGCCCGCTCATCCACAGGACGGTTCAGAGCCGCGCGCACGCCGGGCTGGACGAGATCGCGGCCGCATTTCTGAACGAAGCCCGGAGCGCGGGGCATCCGGCTCCGTCCGCCGCGGCGTTCGGCGTCGCGGGGCCCGTGCTCGCCGGTTCGGCGCGCGTCACGAATCTTCCCTGGGTGCTCGACGAGCGGGTGCTTTCGAAGAGTCTCGGGATCCCGCGGGTGCGTCTGCTCAATGACCTCGAGGCGACCGGCTGGGGTCTCGGCCTCCTCGACGAGACGCGCGATCTCGTGACGATCCTGCCCGGCGCGCCGGGAGCGGAGGGGAACCGCGCGATCCTCGCGGCGGGAACGGGGCTCGGCGAAGCGGGGCTGATCCGCGAGGGCGACGGCCACCGGCCCTTCGCCACCGAGGGCGGGCACGCCGGATTCGCCCCGGGCTCGGAGCGCGAAATCGAGATCCTGAAGTTCCTGTCGAGGGAGTTCGGCCCCGTGAGCTGGGAGCGCGTGCTCTCCGGTCCGGGGCTGCACAACATCTTCCGTGCGCTCGTCGCTGTGAGCGGCGGGGTGGAGCCCGAGTGGATCCGGACCCCGGAGGCGCGAACCGATCCTGCGCGGGCGATCACCGATGCGGCGCTCGCCGGCGCTTCGGCCGTGGCGTCCGAGGCGATCGATCTGTTCGTGACCTTCTACGGCGCGGAGGCGGGAAACGTGGCGCTGAAGTTCCTGGCCACCGGCGGCGTCTATCTCGCCGGCGGCATCGCGCCCCGGATCCGCGGGCGGCTGCGCGGACCGCTGTTCGTGCGGGGCTTCCTCGAAAAGGGCCCGATGCGGCCGCTGCTCGAGGCGATTCCGGTGCGCATCGTGCTGCGCGAAGAGACCGCGCTGCTGGGCGCCGCGCGCGCCGCCCTCGCCGGTTGAAACGCGCGGTGCGGCGGGGTACTGTTCCGCCTCCCCGCCGCAGGCGGACTTCATTCAGGGGCTTCTGAAATGACTCCACGCGTCAAGGAAATCCTCTCCTGGTACGGAGCCGACAATCCCGGCACGCTCACCAATCTGGCGAGGCTGATGAACCACGGCCGGCTGGCCGGCACCGGCAAGTTCGTGATCCTTCCGGTGGATCAGGGCTTCGAGCACGGGCCGGGGCGCAGCTTCGCGCCGAATCCCCCCGGCTACGATCCGCGCTATCACTTCGAGCTGGCGATCGAGGCGGGCTGCAATGCGTACGCGGCGCCGCTCGGGTTTCTCGAGGCGGGGGCGCGCGACTACGCCGGCGACATCCCCCTGATCCTCAAGCTGAACAATCACGACGTCCTGATGGACGAGAAGGACCCGAACCAGGCGATCACCGGCTCGGTGGACGACGCGGTGCGTCTCGGCGCCGCGGCGATCGGCTTTACGATCTATCCGGGCTCCGCGCACCGGATCGAGATGTACGGGCAGATCCGCGCACTGGCCGCCGAGGCGAAGAGCCGCGGGCTCGCCGTCGTGATCTGGTCGTATCCCCGCGGCAGCGGCATCTCGAAGGAGGGCGAGACGGCGATCGACGTCACCGGCTACGCCGCCCAGATCGCCGCTCAGCTCGGCGCCCACATCGTCAAGGTCAAGCTCCCGTCCGCCCACGTCGAGCAGGCCGCCGCCAAGAAGGTCTACGAAAAGGAAACGGTCGTCATCGGAACGCTCGCGGAGCGGGTGCGCCACATCACTCAGTGCGCCTTCAACGGGCGGCGTATCGTGATCTTTTCCGGCGGCGCAACCTCGGCGGAGGAGCAGGTTCTCGAGGAGGCGCGCGCAATCCAGGCCGGCGGCGGCTTCGGCTCCATCATCGGGCGGAATTCCTTCCAGCGAAAGCGGACCGACGCGATCTCTCTTCTTTCCAAGATCATCGACATCTACCGGGGCTAGCGACGAAGCCCCGAGTCCGGGTTCTCGACGACGCCGCGGCGCTGGCCGCCGCCGCGGCCGCGCTGATCCGCGAGCGGTGCGCCGCCGCGGTCGCGGCGCATGGTGAGGCGCGGCTGGTGCTCGCGGGCGGCGCCACGCCGCGCGCGGCGTACCGGCTGCTGGCCGGGGATCCGGCGCGCCGCGACGGCATTCCGTGGCGGTGCGTGCAGATCTTCCAGGGGGACGAGCGCGCGGTGCCCCCGGACCATCCGGACAGCAACTGGCGCATGGCGCGCGAGGCGTTTCTCGACGCGCTCCGCGCGGGCGATCTGCTTCCCGAGGAAAACCTGCATCGCATCGCGGCCGAGGCCGCCGATCCGGAATCGGCCGCGGCCGACTACGGGCGCATGCTGCGCGACCTGCCGGTCCGCGGAACCGGCGGCCCGCTGTTCGATCTCGTGCTCCTGGGGCTCGGAGAGGACGGACACACCGCCTCGCTCTTCCCCCGATCGCCGGTGCTCACCGAAACGAAGCACTTCGTGATGGCGCCCTGGGTCGATCCACCCGGGGTTCGCCGCTTCACGCTCACCTTTCCGGCGATCAATGCCGCCGCCTGCGTGGCGTTCCTCGTGTCCGGACCGGCGAAGGCGGCCGTGCTCGCCCGCGCGCTCCAAGAGAGCGCCCGCGCGGCGGGGGGCGGCGCGCTCCCGGCCGCGCGCGTGCGCCCGGAGCATGGGGAGGTCGTCTGGCTGGTGGATCGCGCCGCCGCGGGAGCGCTGCCTGCGGCTATCTAGCCGCGCCGGGTCAATCCTCCTGTCCGGAGTCGTTCCCGCCGTCGTGCTTGTCGAGTGAGACCAGAGCGCCGACCAGGCGGCTGACCGGATCCTTCATCTTCAGGACCACGGTCGCACGCCCGTCGTTCTCGAGACTCACGGCGGCCGGCGCAGCCTCCACCGCTCCCGGACCGCTTCCCGCGGCCCCCTCGAGCGCCCTCACGGTTTCCGCGCACTCGCGATCCCGGCAGACGAACCGCACCGTGAGCGAGAACAGGTCGCTGCCTTCGAACCCGCCCGTCAGCGTGGCGTTGCGCGCAAGCTTTCCGACGCCGTCCGCGAGGCCGGGAGCCTCCGCCAGATCGAAGACCTCGAGAAGCCGGCCCAGCTCCCCGTGCTCGTTCAGAAACGCGCCGCGCAGGGCCGCCGTCTCGGGAACCTGCGCCAGGAGATCGTCGGTCCTCGGCCGGGCGACGGAGCCCTGCGGCGCCGTGAGCCGGTCGATCATGGCCCGGGCCGCGAAGACGTCCGAGGAGATGAACACGTCGCCTCCCCGGATGAAGAACGCCGGCGGCTCGGACTGATCCTTCGATCCCCCGACGAGAAAGATCTTCTCTCCGCCATGGCTCTCGCTGCGCTGCTTCTCGTCGGCCGACCAGATCCACCCGAGCATCCAGTCCACCATCCGGATCTTGTTCCCGGCGCCGCGGATGCTGAAACAGAAAGTCACGCGCCGGTCGGCGGGCTCCGGGCCGCTTTCGTCGACCGTCGCGGCGAGGACCGCCGGGAACAGCCGCTTCAGCTCCGCTGCGTTGCGGGAGTCGTTGAACTCCTTGAATGACTTGAGGAGCCCGGGAAGCGCGTTCGCTCCCGCGCGCTCCTCGGTTTCGCGCACCCGATTCAGCGCCCCGTCGACGAACGCCTCGGTTCCGGGATCGTCCATCCGCAATGTCCATTCGACGGCTCCGACCGTCTCGGGTCCGTACAGCCGCGAGGGCTCGATGAGCTGGCCGGGCTGATTGACCCAGACCGTGAAGCCGACGCACGCGCCGATGCCGATCATGAAGACGCCCCCGATCAGGACGCCGCAGCCGATCAGCACCTTCCAGACGGTGCCCAGGCCCTTGTTCGCCGGCTGGCCTGCCGTCATGTCCCCTCGCCCGCCACCGCGTCTCCACCGGCCGCGGCGTACTCCTCAAGCTGGGGCTCCGCCCCGATGCTGATCGCCACCCCGGACAGCGCCGCGTTCGAGAGAGCCCAGCGAAGAGCCGCCTGCTTCACGGTCCGGTCCCCGATCCGCCAGGGAGTGAGATCGGCTCCGCGCGCTCCGGAGAGCACCTTCATCCCGAGGACGCCGATACCGGCGGCGCGCGCCTTCGCGATCAGATCCTTCTGCGCCGGAAACACGGACGGATCATACCGGCACAGGATCACCGACACGGCCGGATGGCCGATCGCGTGCGCGAGCACGCGCTCCAGATCCAGGTCGTGCCCGCTCACGCCGAACCACCGCGCCTTGCCGGCGCGGCGCGCCGCTTCGATCGCCTCGAGCAGCTCCGGGTTGTCGAGACGCTCCACCGACTCCCGGCCTGAGTTGAATCCGACCTGGTGCACGAGCAGAACGTCCACCCAGTCGGTGCGCAGACGCCGGAGGGAGGCGTCCAGCTCGCGGAGCATCTCGTCGCGGCGCGTCCGGGCCCACGGATGCCACTTCGTCTGGATGACCGCTTCGTGGCGGCGCCCCTGCAGACCGAGACCGATCGTCTCCTCGCTGCGCCCCCGCGTGTAGCAGTAGGCGGTGTCGAAGGCGGTAATCCCGCGATCGAGCGCCGCGCGGACCACGCGCGGGTCGCGCGCCGGGAAGCCGCCGTAGACGACGGTGCTGATGTCGAGGCCCGTCGCTCCCAGCGGCCGCCGCGCGATCCCGGCGTGCGGGTTCATCGCGCCGCCACCGGCAGGAGCGACCATCCGAGCGCCGCCGCCGCCGGCGCCGCAAGCAGAGCCCAGCGCAGGCGCCGGTCGCTCGACACCCAGAAGAACAGCGTCTCGTGCGGCCCCGTCGCGTCGCCAATGAGGACGGTGCGCAGAGCGGAGGCGATTCCGTGCAGGAGCCCGGTCGTGACCCACCCTCCCGACACGACCAGCACGATCGTCCACAGCGCCTGCAGCGCCGTCTCGTGCGCCAGGGCGCCGGCGCGGCCCATCGTGTCCGACGCCTTCCCGCGCAGCGCGAGCGGCAGGCCGACGAGGAGCGCACCGGCCACTGCCGCGGCGACGCCTGCGCCCGCGGTGCCGAGGGCGCCCGAAGTCTTCGCGAGCAGCGGCGCGCGCACGAGCCCCTCGAACGCGAGCGCGCCGGCGATCCAGAGACCGCCCCTGATCGCGGCGCGAAGGCGCCACGAAGGGTCGAGACCGCGCGCGCCGTACGTAAAGGTCAGCAGGCGGAGCGCGTAAGCCAGAGGGAGCACGCCGATCAGCGCGCCGAGCGTGAGCGCCGACAATGCCATGATGGCGGCCACCTCCCGAATCTAGCAGAACGCCCCACCCGCGCCGGGGAAGCCGCGCCGGCCCCCGTGCGTTTCGCCGGAGCCCGCGGCGTCTGGCTGTAGAATCCCCCGCTCCACGGATCGTGAAAGGGGTCGCGGGCATGGCGGAAGGCGAACCGGGAACACTCGAGCGCCGTCCGCCGCGGCCCGGCCCGGGTGCGCTGGCGCTCCTGATCATCATCCTCGCCGCCGGAGCGTGGCTCCGGTTCGCCGGTCTGGACTTCGGCCTTCCTCAGACGAACACCCGCCCCGACGAGAATCATCTCGTCGAGCGCGCCTCGCGCGCCGCCGACGGACGGCTGGAGCCGCGGACCTTCCGCAAGCCGACTCTGCTGGCCTGGCAGACCGCCTGCCTCTTCCGGGCCGCCTCCCCCTGGCTGCGGGAGCCGGGAGAGACCTTCGTCGAGGCGGAGGCGGGCCGGCCGGCGCGGTTCTATCTGCTCGCGCGCGCGCTGTCATGCCTCTATGGCATCGCCACGCTCGTCGTGCTCTATCGGATCGGGCTCTCCCTCGGCGGACCGGTTGTCGGGCTCTCCGCCGCGGCATTTCTCGCCGTGTCCCCGCTCCACATGCGCGACTCGCACTTTGCGACCGTGGACGTCGCGTTCGTGTTCTTTCTCACCGCGGCCGTCCCGTTCCTGATCCGGCTGACGCGCGGCGCGCCGATCACGGCGGGGATCGGCGCCGCGATTCTGATCGGTCTCGGATCGGCGGTGAAATACACCGGCCTCGTCGGGCTCCTTCCGCTCTTCGGCGCGGCGCTCGCAGCCCCCGACCGCTCCACGGCCGAGCGCTGGCGCAACGGGCTCGGTCTCGTGGCGCTCGGCTTCGCGTCGTTCGTCGCGGCGGCTCCGTATCTTCTTCTCGACCTGCGGGAGTTCCTTCCCACGATCCCGTTCTTCATGGAGCAGGTGCGCAGCGGCCACTACGGAATGACCCTCGGGCCGTACGGCTTCACCCATCATCTGGCATGGACGCTGCCGATCGCCTTCGGCATCCTCCCGCTCTTTCTGGCGCTCGCCGGCGGTGTCGCGCACGCGGTACGCCCCGGGCGGCACCGCGTGGTGCTGCTGGGCGTGGCCGTCGTCGTCTATCTGGTCATCGGCGCGCAGCGGATTCTCTTCGCGCGCTACGTCATGCCGCTGCTGCCGATCCTGGCACTGTTCGCGGGAAAGGGCGTGGCGCTGGCGGCCGCACGTCTCTCCCCCCGCGGCCGCGGCGCCGCCGTCATCTCCGCGGCCCTCGTCGTCGTGGCCGCGGCGGCGCCCCTGACCCGCTCCGTGCTGCTCGACCGGCTGCTCATGCGCGAGGACACGCGCCTCGCCGCCAGCCGCTGGCTCGACGCCGAGATCCCCGAAGGGGCGCGCGTGCTGCTCATCCGGCGCATCGGGTGGCGGATCAAGAGCTACGGCAATCCGCAGCCGCGGGCCGCGGGATATCACCTCATCGAGGGGATCGCCGCCGAAGGGCCGGGCGAGGGCGGGGCGCGTACGCCGGAGCGGGACCCGATCCTGCGCGGCGCGCCCGTCGAGACTGCGGGTGAAGTCCGCGTGCTTCTCGACCGCGTGCGGCCCGACTTCGTGGTCGTGCACGACTCGCCGCTGACGTTCTACTCGCTGACGGCGCAATCGATCTCCGAGCTGACCGGGCGCGGACGGCTGGTTCACCGCGAGTCCCCTTGGGCGAGCGACGCGGCGCGGCGCCCGTCCGGCTCGATGGACTGGGACCAGCAGGATGCCTTCTTCGCGCCGCTCCGCCGCTTCGACGGGATCGAGCGGCCGGGCCCCGAGATCCTCGTCTATCGGGTCGGAGGCGACGGCGGACCGGGAGCGGGTGCGGCACCGGGCTGATCCCCGGCCGCCAGACGCACGTCGCGGACCGGATACGGAATCACGATTCCGTCGCGATCCAGACGCTCGAGCAGCGCTTTCAGCAACTCGCTGCGCACCGGTCCCTCGCCGATGGAGTGCTTCACTGCGATGACCACCGAGACGACGATTCCGCTGTCCGCGAATTCGCGCACCTGAACGACCGGCTCCTTCTCGGGGCTCGCCTGCGGGTGGCTGCGGATCACCTGGGACGCCGTTTCGGTGCAGGCGCGCACGACGGCCGGGATGTCCGATCCGTAGGCGACCTGGAAGCGCGTGGTGATGATCACGTCGGACGCCGGCATGTCGAAGTTCGTGATGATGCTGTTGGCGATCTTCACGTTCGGGATGAAGACCATGGTGTTGAACTGCGTTTCGATCCGCGTCGTGCGCCAGCTGATCTGACGGACCCAGCCCTCGGGGCCGCCTTCCACGCGCACCCAGTCCCCGACGCGGATCGGCTGGTCGATGCCGACCTGGATGCCCGCGAAGATCTGCGCGAGGCTTTCCTGCAGACCCAGGGCGACCGCGAGGCTGCCGACCCCCAGTGTGCCCAGCACCGGCGTCACCGAAACCCCCAGGGAGTCGAGAATCACCAGGGCGCCCACGCCGAAGATGATCCCGCGCGTGAGACCGGTGAGCAGCGACTGCGCGCCGGACAGCGTGTGGCTGTGCGGCAGCACGATGCTCAGCACGCCGGTCACGAGCCGCTCGATGAAGACGAGCACTACGACGACGGCCAGCGTGAAGAGGATCCCGCGGCCGACCGAGAGGGCCGTCGGCGGCACCGCGGCCGCCTCGAGCACGATCCGGGCGCCGGCGATGAGCAGCAGCAGCCGGACCGGCCCCGTGCCCGCCCGCAGCAGCACGTCGTCGTAGCGGGACTCGGTCCGGCGGGTCAGCGCCAGCAATCCGCGCGCCGCGAGCGGCGCAAGGATGAGCACGAGCGCCGCATAGACCACGTAGCCGGTCAGGAGCCACCAGAGCGGGTAGCCGGACAGGCCTTCCGCCACGTGCGCCGCTCCCGGCGGGAGGGGTGCGTCGGGAGTCGGGGTGATGAGCAGCGGCAGAGCCCGAGGCATCAGAAGCATCGGCTCAGCCCGTGGGGAGCAGATCGAGCAGCTCGGGGTGCGCGAAGAGCGCGGGGCTGCCGCCGGTGTGCAGGAAGACCACTGCCTTCCCCCGCGGAATCGCGCCGGCGCGCACGAGCGCGATGAGGCCGGCCATGGCCTTGCCGGTGTAGACCGGATCCAGAATGATTCCATCGCACCGGGCCGAGAGGGCGATCGCCTCGGCGGCGTCCGGCGTGATCACGCCGTAACCGGGCCCCACGTAGTCGAACGCCACGCTCCAGTCCACGCGCTCCTGGTGGAAGTCGTAGCCGATCAGAGCGCCGGCGTCGCGGGCGAGGGATTCCACGGGCGCAATACCCGCGCCGGCCGCCCCCCCCTCGGGCAGCACCGAGATGCCGCGCAGCCGCCAGCGGAGCCGCAGGGCGTCCACGCCCAGCAGCAGACCGGCGAGCGTACCGCCGGTGCCGACCGCGACGACCAGATCGGAGACTTCGATCCCCTTCTGCCGGACCTGGTGTGCCATCTCCTCGGCAGCGCGCAGGTAGCCGAGACAGCCGGCCGGCACGGCGCCGCCGGACGGAATGAAGTGCGGCCTGGACCCCCGCGTGCGCAGCCGCTCGAGGATCGCCGCCACCGCGACGTCGACGCGCTCGTGCGTGGACTCGTCGAGGCCGAAGGGAAGGAATTCGATCTCCGAGCCGAGCAGCCGGTCGATCAGCAGGTTGCCGGCGGGGGCGGAATCGCCCCGGAACAGGATCGACACCGATTCCAGATTGCAGGCGCGGGCCGCCGCGGCGGTCAGGCGCACGTGGTTGGACTGCACCGCGCCGATCGTGACCAGCGTGTCGGCGCCGGCGGCGCGCGCCTCCTCCACGAGGAACTCGAGCTTCCGCGCCTTGTTCCCTCCGAGCGCGAGACCGGTGCAGTCGTCGCGCTTGATCCAGATCTCGGCGGCGCTGCCGAGGGCGCGCGACAGACCCGGCATCGGCTGCAGCGGCGTCGGCGTCTGTGCCAGATCGACGCGGCCGGCGCGGTGCGCCTGCTGCCTGATGCCTTCGGCCATGTGTGCGGATTGTCCGGGCCGGGCGCGGACCGCGTCAACTCGCCGGCGGGATCCGCCTCCTGAGACGGTTCAGCCCGTCGAGGGCGGCGACGCGGTAGCATTCCGCGAAGGTGGGATAGTTGAAGACGCTCGCGACGAAGTAGTCGATCGTCCCGCGGAAGGCGATCACCGCCTGGCCGATATGGATCAGTTCCGCGGCCCCGTCGCCAATCGCGTGCACCCCGAGAAGCGCCCGCGTCTCCCGGTGGAACAGGATTTTCAGCAGCCCTTCCAGATCGCCGACGAGCTGCCCGCGAGCGATTTCGCGGTAATGCGCCCGCCCCGCCGCGAATGGGATCCCTTCGGCCTGCAGCGCCTCCTCGCTCTTCCCCACCATCGAGATTTCCGGGATCGTGTAGATCCCGAACGGCAGCAGGTCGGGAAAGCTCTCCACCTCGATGCCGAAGGCATGACAGGCCGCGATGCGGCCCTGCTCCATGCTCGTCGAGGCGAGACTCGGAAAGCCGATGACGTCCCCGACGGCGTAGATGTGCGGAACGGCGGTCTGGTAGTGCGCGTTGACGGCGAGCTGCCCGCCGGTGCCCGCCGTCAGCCCCGCATTCTCGAGATGCAGGGCGCCGGTGGCGGCCTGGCGGCCGAGCGCGTAGAGGATCGTGTCGCAGAGGATCGTATCGCCGCCCGCCAGGTCGGCCCGGATCGTCTCGCCATCGCAGCGGATCCCGGTGACGTCCTCTCCGAGACGCAGGCGGATCCCCGCCGCCCACATCTGATAGGCCAGCGCCTCGGCGATCTCCCGGTCGGTGAATTTGAGCAGCTCGCGCCTGCGGTCGGTGACCTCCACCTGAACGCCCAGCCGGGCGAAGATGCAGGCGTACTCCACGCCGATCACACCGGCGCCGATGACGAGCAGCCTCTTCGGCAGCCTCTTGAGGGAGAGGACGGTGCCGGTGTCGAGAACCCGCGCCCCGTCGAAGGGGATCTCGGGCGGGCGGAGCGGGTCGGACCCGGTTGCGATCACGATGACCCGCGCCTCGAAGACCGACTCCCCGTCGGCGCCGCGCACCCTTATGGTGTGGGGCCCGTCGAACGAGGCCTCGCCCTGCATCAGGACGACGCCATTGCGGGCGAGCTGCGCATTGACGATCGCCGTCTCCGTCACGACGATCTCCTCGGTCTGCGCGATCAGGTCCTCGACGGCGAGCGACTCGGCCCCTTCGACGCGGACGCCGCGCAGCCGCCGCGCGCGCAGCCCGGTCAGCCCGAGCACCGTCTCGCGCATCGCCTTGCTCGGAATCGTCCCGGAGTGCACGCACACGCCGCCGACGGCGCTGCCCTTCTCGATCGCGAGGACGCCGCGGCCGGCCTTCGCGGCGGCGACAGCGGCCTTCTGCCCGGCCGGACCCGTGCCGATGACAATCAGATCGAAGGTCCGCTCCATCGCCGGCGCGCATCGTATACTCGACGCTTCGGGAGGACAATCCGATGCTCAGGCTGCACACATACGACCGATCGCCGTTCGGCACAAAGGTTCGTCTCGTTCTGAACGAGAAGGGCATCCCCTTCGAGCAGACCACTCCCGTGGACAAGGCGACCGATCCCGAGTTCGTGAAGCTGAATCCCTGGCGGCTGACGCCGGTGCTTCAGCTCGAGGATGGCCGCACGATCTGGGAGTCCACGGTCGTCTGCGAGTATCTCGAGGAGGCACACCCGCAGCCGGCGATGCTCCCGCGCGACCCGTACGAGCGGGCGCGCCTGCGGATGGTCGAGGATGCCGCGGATCAGTATCTGTATCCGGCGATCCGCGCCGTCGTGACCGCCCGATTCGACGCGAAGCCGCCCTATCTGTTCCGCCGGAAGCCGGAAGCGGTGGACGATGCGGCCCTGAAGGAGGCCCGCTTCAAGCTCGGCGTGCAGCTCGACAACTTCGAGGCGGCGCTCGGCGACCGCGAGTGGTTCGGCGGCAGCATGTTCTCGCTCACCGATGCCGCCCTGGCCGCTCCTCTCACCGGAACGCTCCGGACGATCGGCGAGCTCCCGCGCGCCTCCTGCCCGCGTCTCGAGGCGTGGGTCGGCAGGCTGACTGCCCGCAAGTCCTGGGCCGCATCGAGGCCCGAGAACCCGTTGACGATCCGCGAGTCCGAGACCTCGTGATCGGCGCCACCGACAAGTGCGGAACCCCGACCTTCGTGGAGATGGTCGGGTCGTTCCGGCGCGGATTCAAACCACGCTCCGCGTGGAGTCTCGGGCTCGAGGTCGAGAAGCTCCCGGTCGACGCCGCCACCGGCGCCGCGCTCCCCTACGAGGGAGCGCGCGCCTCGATCCGGTCCATCCTCGAGATGTACGAGGCGGCGCGGCCATCGCGCCGGGTGCTGGAGGGCGAAAACCTGATCGCGCTCGAAGGGGGCTGGGGCACGATCACGCTCGAGCCGGGGGGGCAGGTCGAGTGGTCGAGCCCGCCGGCGCGGGATCTGGCGGAACTCGAGGAGATGCTTCGGGACCATCTGGAGATCCTCGACCGCAGCCGCGAGCTGGGGGTCCGCTGGATCGCCCGCGGCGTGCACCCCGAGCAGTCGCTCGACGCGATGATATGGATGCCGAAGCAGCGCTATCGGATCATGCGGGACTATCTGGGCCGCCGCGGACGGCACGCCCATCGCATGATGACCCAGACCGCATCGGTTCAGGTTTCGGTGGATTACGCCGACGAGGCGGACTGGCGCGAAAAGTTCCGCGCCGGCTTCCTGCTGGCGCCGCTCGCGGTCGCCGCCTTCGCGAACTCACGCACCTACGAGGGGCGGGACTCCGGCTGGGCATCGTTCCGTTCCGGCATCTGGCGGGAGACCGATCCTGACCGCTGCGGGGCGCCCGGGTTTGTCTTCAAGCCGGAGTTCACCCTGGCGGACTGGACGCGCTATCTCGTTGAGATGCCGATGATGTTCGTCCGCGGGCCCGATGGTCTCGAGGCGGCGGGCGGCATGCTCTTCTCCGAGTTCATGCGCGACGGCTGGAAGGGGCGCTGCGCCTCGATGGACGACTGGCTGCTGCACGTGACCGGCGTTTTCACCGAAGCGCGGACGAAGACCTACATCGAGCTGCGCAGCGCCGACCTGCAGCCGGATGACCGGATCATCGAGGTGCCGCGCTTCTGGGTCGGCCTGATGTACGACACCGCCGCGCGAGAGGCGGCGCTGTCTTTGCTCGGCTGGGGACCCCGCGGGACGCTCCCGACCGCGGCGGAGTGGCGCGAGGCCATCGAGACCGCGGCACGCGAAGGGGCCGAGGCGCGTCTGCGCGGCCGGCGGCTGGGCGATCTGGCCGGGGAAGCCCTGGGGATCGCCCGCGCCGCAGCACTCGCCCGTTAGGGGATCACTCCGCAGACCATGCGGCCGCCCCCCCCTCCGAGCTTCTCGGGGGTGTCGGCGAAATTGTCGCCGTGAATGTGGATCATCAGCGAGCGGCCCTTCAGATCGGCCAGTTTGAGCCGCGGCGCCAGCACCGGCGTCTTGATCGAGCCGTCGGCGTCCACGTAGATCGGCGGAAGGTCACCCAGGTGGCCGTTCGCGTACGGTCCGTCGTGCTTCGCGGTCTTCGCCGGATCGTAGTGTCCGCCCGCGGCCATACCCGCCGTCATCGTGCCGTCCTTGTCGCCGGCGTCGCACGATGGATTCTCGTGAAGATGGAATCCGTGGATGCCGGGAGTCACGCCGGAGAGATCCGGCGTGAAGAGAACACCCCACTGCGTCTGGGTGGCACGAATCGTGCCCACCACCTTGCCGACCCCCTTCGCATCAATTTGATGCATCTCGATCGCGACCGCGCTGTCGGCGAGCGCCGCGCCGCTGCCCGCGAGCGCGAGGATTCCGGCAAGCGAAACCCACTTCATCCGGCTCATACCCGACCTCCGATGAGAGCGTGAAAGGACGAGAGGACGTTAGCACGCTCCCGCCGCCGCCGCACATCGCCAACGCGGCGCGCGTTCTTTCGCCGCGTCACCGCGTCGACGATTTTTTTTTGCGCAATCGTCATTCTGTACTTGAACTGGCGAAACGGCGCACATACAATCCGCCCGCTTCCGACATCACGACAATCGAGTTCACATCGCACGCGCCGATTTCCCCGCGCGCCGAATGCGTTTTCTTTCGGGGGTCCGATGGCCAGACGATTTCGGATGCAGTCGCTCGGCGCTCCGGAGCGAGTTCGCGGCTGGAATGCTCTCGGCCGGTCGCTCAAGCTCAAGTCGATGGGGTTCACGGTGGCCACGTTCCCTGCCGGCGGCGGGTACGACCACCCGCACTCCCACGCGACGCAGGAAGAAGTCTATCTCCTGCTCGCGGGCCGCGGTGAGCTGGCCGTAGACGGAAAAATCGTCCCGATGCGTCCGGGCGATCTCGTCGCCGTCGAGCCGGCGGCGCGCCGGGCGCTCCGCAGCGCCCCCCGATCGGCATCCACCTGGCTCATGGTCGGGGCCGTACCTGGCTCCTACCGCGAAGACGACTGGACGGAATACGACGAGCCCTCGTTCCCAATGCGCAAGGCCGTCGCCGCGCGCATCAACGGCGTGAACGGCCACCATGCCGCCGAGCCCGGGCGGCGCGGGCGCGGAATCCCCATCCCCCGAAGAGGCGCAACGCGCTGAAGCAGCGGGAGATCAGCCTGCTGCGGCGGCGAGTGCGGCGAGAGAGGCCCGCGTCGCGGCGATCTTCGGGCTGATCCTGTCCAGGAAGATGTCGAGCAGCACCGGGTCGAACCTTCTCCCCGTCTCGACACGCATCACCGAGGCGACCCGTACCCCGTCCTTGCCGGTGTGGTAAGGGCTGTGCATCCGCAGCGCGTCGAAGCAGTCGGCAATCTGGCAGAGAGCGCTGGCCATGGCCGGCTTCCAGTCGAGACTGGCGCGACCAGGGTCCGGGTACCCCCCTCCGTCGTGACGCATGTGGTGCTCGTAGGCCACCGCCACCGCAAGGTCAGGGGCGCGCGCGGCGAGGAGCAGCCGCGCGCCGTCGGCGGGGTGTTCGCGAATCGCTTCGAACTCGAGATCCGAGAGGCGCCCGGACTTGGTGAGGATCTCCTGAGGGAGCAGCAGTTTGCCGACGTCCATCAGCAGGGCCGCGGCCGCGACCTCCTCCTGACGGGCGCGGTCCCAGCCGATTGCCTTCGCAAGGTCGGCCGACAGAACTGCCACGTTGAGTGTGTGGACGAACGGATAGTCCTCCACCTTCGGTGCCTGGGAGAGGGTGATCGACTCCGAAGACGCCTGCGCTTCGAGAATATCCGCCGCGCTGCGCGCCATATCGGCAAGGGTCCTCTCGTCGAGGCGCTCCCCCGCCACGATCCCTTTCCAGAGCCTGACCAGCGGCTCGACCGACAACATCGGCGCAGGCATCGGATCGTCTCCTTCAGGCCCGCGCCGCGCCGGAGCGCTTCCGGGTCTGGCCCATGGACTTGAGCGCGGCGCGAGCCGCCGCGTCGTCCCAGCTCTCGAGGGCGACGGCGGCCGCCTGGGCCACGGCGGTTGCAGCGGCGTCGCCCCCTGCCCCGCGATCCGAGACGATCGCGATCAGGACATCCCGCGCTGCGGTTGTGCGAATCCGTCCGATCGTGTCCACCGCGACGACGCGCTCGTTGGGCTCGGGGGTTCCCAGCTTGCCGGTCGCCGACTTCATGAGCAGCGCGCAGGCGGCGTCGGTCCCCTGCTCGCCCAGGAGCGTGAAGCCGAGCTCGCGCACTTCGGCATCGGGATCGCCGAGGGCGCGCTCGAGGGTGCGGTTCATCGCGCCGTCCCGCCGGTCCACCACAGCAATGGTGCGCAGCGCCTCGAGACGCACGCGGGGCGCCTCGTGCGTGCTGGACTCCTGCGCGAGGATGTTCGCCTCACGGAGCGGGACCCGCCGAAGCAGCGCCACCGCCCAGGCGAGATGCTCCGGGTCGAGCCGCACGGACAGGCTGCGGAATCCGGCCAGCAGGTCCTCGCCGGGGCATTCCGAGAGCATGTGAACGCGCCGGTCGTGCGCATCGCCCGGCGGCATCGCCGAAGTCGTCTCGAAGGCTCGCGCGACTCCCTCGGCTCCCGTAGCGGCAAACAGACCTGCGAGGGCCTGCTCCGGGCCGTCGACCCGGGCCTCGGCGGATGCGAGCAGCGAGTCGATCGTCGAAGAGTCCCGGAGCCAGGCGACGAACCGCTCCGCCTCGGCGTGCGCCGGCTGCGCTTCTTCGGAATCGTTCGCGAGAACTGCCAGTGCGGCAACCGAGCAGTCCCGCAGCTCTTCGCACCACGATCCCGCCAGTAGACCTGGCGCCGCCTCCCGGATGAGGGACGCAAGGATCGTGGTCTCGCGGCCCGCCTGGCCGTCGGACAGGAGCCGCGCCGCGATGGCGATCGCCTTGGCCTTGCGCGATACCGGATCGGCGCACATCTGATAGCGCTCGCAGGACTCGACGCCCCCATCACGCTGCGCCGGCTCAGGCCGGACCATCGATTCGCGCCCGTCGGTCTGGGCCTCCCCGGGTCCCGGCGCGCCGGCGAATGCCGCCGGCATCTGCGCTCGAAGCTCGGGAGCCAGCCGGCCGACGACGCCGCGGACGATGCGGACGACCTCGTCGCGCGCCTCGGCCGGCGCGTCGGAGATAGCCGCTTCGAGCTCGGCCAGCTCCGCGCCGATGAGACCGGGGCCTTTCTCGAGCAGACCCCACTCCAGAGCGGTGGTGAATCTCTGGCGCGGGCTCCCCGCGGTCGTCGCGGAGGGATCGAGATGCGCGCCGCGAAAGATCCCGCCGGCGAATCGCACCAGAAATTCGTCGGCGAGTCCCGGCGGCTCGGCCGGCGCCCCGCCCGCGGCGCGGGCGGCGTCCTTGTCGGCGAGACGCACTTCGACTCCCGGGAGCCCCAGCGCCTTGAGACTGGCGCCGGTGGAATGATCTCCCCCCGTCGAGCGCAGCCGCGCGAGCCAGCCGAGGAAGGAGCCGATCGTGTCCTTCGAGGCGCCGCCTTCGATCTGCAGACTGCCCACACCGGCTTCGAAGAGACTTTCCGCGAGGGATCGGATCGCCGGGTTGCGCGCCTCGACCGCCTCCCCGTCGTAGAGGATCCTGTCGGCTCGAATCTGAAGGGCGAGCGAGCCGGTCTGCGCGGTCGCGGCCGCGAGCGAGCGCTGCACGCTCTGGACGGCCGCCGGGACCAGGGGATGGTCCGGCGGATACGACCCGAGGCGGTGGGCCGCCCGGTGGAATTCTACGAGGCAGGCCGCGACGAGAGTCGCCCCTCCCCGTGCCGGGTTCTGCCCCTCAGCCGCAGGGGCTTCGCTCGCGCGCTCGGTCATCGTCACCCCGGAAGGAGCCGGCGGAAAATGTTGTTCCTGGCGGGAATTTCGTCAAACCGGGGTATCCGGCGGACTGGAAACCCCGCAGGTAGAATGTCGTCATGCCCCTCTCCGCCGATGTGGTCGTGGCCGGCGCCGGAATCGTCGGGTGCTCCATCGCCCGCGAGCTGGCGGCCGCGGGACTGCGCGTTCTGGTGGTGGAGCGGGACGCGGTCGGCGCGGGGTCGAGCCGTGCGGCGGCGGGTCTGCTGGCCCCCCAGATCGAAGCGACCGGTCCGGGCCCCCTGCTCGAGCTGGGACTGGCGGCACGGCAGCAGTTCCCGGCGCTGGTCGAGGAACTGCGCGCGGAAACGGGTATCGATCCGGGCTACCGCCGCGGCGGCACGCTGGCCCTCGCTTTCGACGACATGGAGGCGCAGCGCCTCGATGCCGCCGTCGGCTGGCAGCATGCCGCCGGACTTCCGTACGAGCGTGTCGCCGGCGCCGCGGTCGGCTCTCTGGAGCCGGCGGTTGCCCCTGGTGTCCGTTCGGGGATCCTCTTCCCCGCCGATCACCAGGTGGACAACGTCGCCCTGGTCAGGGCGCTCGCTGCCAGCGCGGCGCGCCGCGGCGCCCGCTTCTCCTTCGGCCGTCCGGTGATCGGCATCGAGTCCTCGGGGCGGGATTTCACGGGACTGCGGCTCGAAGGAGACCGTGTGGCGGCCGGAATCGGCGTGCTTGCCGCCGGGTGCTGGACTTCAAAGCTCGAGGGCCTGCCCGATCCGATTCCGGTGCGCCCCGTGCGTGGCCAGATGGCTCAGCTCGAGGCGGACCCGCGGCTGATAGGCCGCGCGATCCTCGACGGGCCTCACTATCTCGTTCCGCGCGGCGACGGCCGCATCCTCGCGGGGAGCACACTCGAGGACGCCGGGTACACGGGCGGCGTGACCGCCGGAGGACTCGGCGCAATCCTGGCCGCCGCGTCGCGCATCGTACCGGCGCTCGCTGCCGCCCCGATCCGCGAGACGTGGTCGGGTTTGCGGCCGGGAACGCCGGACGATCTGCCGATCATCGGGGCCTCGTCGCTGCGCGGCCTGTTCCACGCCACGGGCCACTACCGCAACGGCATCCTGCTCGGGCCGATCACTGGCTCGCTGCTGCGCGAGTGGATCGTCACCGGCGCGCCGTCGCGCCCACTCGCCGCGTTCGATCCCACCCGCTTCGTGAGATGATCCCGGCGGAAATGCCGGAATTTCTTTCTCCCGCGCCGGACGTCCGGCTCGTCAATCGCTTCGACCGGCCCTTCGACAATGCAGTGGCCACGGCGCGCACCTGCTACTCGGCGAACGGCGTGGTCACCGCCGAGACGGTCGGCGGCGACCGGTTCGCGGATCCCGAGCGCCGGCAGCGTGCCGTCGAGCGCCGCGATGCGCTTGCGCGCGACATTTTCTCCGCCGGTCATCACACGACGTTCCAGCACGCGCACTTCCAGTTCGCACTCTCGAATGTCTCGCGCCAGTTCATCTGGACTTTCCTGCACAGCCACCCGCACTACAACAGCGAGCAGGTCTCCCAACGCTACGTGGAGGTGCGGCCCGACGCCTTCGTCGTGCCCGATCTCTCGGCGTACGGCCCGGGCGCGCAGCAGGAATTCCAGCGCGGGCTCGATCGCGCCGCGGCCGCCTATCGCGCGTTGATCGAAGCGCTCATCGCTCCGGCAGCGGAGCAGTACTGGGCGCGCTTCCCGGCCCGCGCCCGCAAGCCCGAAGCCTGGGAAGGCGAACTCGCGAGAAAAGCCCAGGAGATCGCCCGCTACGCCCTGCCGCTCGCGACGATCGCCTGGCTCTATCACACCGTCTCGGCGATCACGCTGCTGCGGTATCACCGCCTCTGCGAATCGCTGGATGCGCCGACGGAGCAGCGGCTCGTCGTCCGGCGCATGGTCGACGAGCTGCTTCAAGTAGACCCCGCCTACCGCGCCGTGCTCGAGGAGCCGATACCGCTCGACGAGACGCTGGAGTACCGGCTCTTTCAGACAGGCGCCGGCAGCGTCGGCGAGGCCGGGCGGCGCCGCTTCCGCCAGGAGTTCGACGCGGAGCTCGGCGGAAAAGTCTCGGTGCTCGTGGACTGGAAGGCGAACAACGAGGCGGTGCTGGCCCGGTCGGTGCGCGAGGTCCTGGGCGTACCGTCCGGCTCGATCTCGGACGATGACGCCATCGCGCTCGTGCTCGATCCGGCCCGGAACCCGTATCTCGGCGAGACGCTGAATGTCGCGCCGCACTCCAAGCTGATGCGCGCGATGGCGCACCCGTCGTGGACTTTCCGGAAGAAGCTCTCGCACACAGCCGACTCCCAGGACCAGAGGCACCGCGCCACGCCCGGCGCACGCCCGGCGCTTGCCGCCTATCTGTCCGAGGAGCCGGACTACATCGTCCCCGGCCTGCTGCGCGAGAGCCCTGCCGCCATGCGGCTCTACAGCGACGCGATGGACGCGGCGTGGGAGTCGATCGGGCGGCTGCGAAAGATGGGCGTTCCGGACGAAATGCGCGCCTATCTGCTGCCGAACGCGGTGGCGATCCGCTTCACCGAGTCGGCCGATCTGCTCGGTCTGCACCACAAGATGGCGATGCGGCTCTGCTTCAACGCGCAGGAGGAGATCTGGCGCGCCTCCCTCGACGAGGCGGCGGCGGTGCGCGAGGTCAATCCGCGCATCGGAGCCCTTCTCCTGCCGCCGTGCGGCATCCGGATCCGGGCCGGCACGACCCCCTGGTGCCCCGAGGGAAAGCGCTACTGCGGCGTCCCCGTCTGGCGGTATGATCTGTCCCAGTACGAACGAGTGATCTGATGACCAGCGGAGGTACTCGATGAGCATGGCCGGCGAGTTCAGGGAGTTCATCCAGCGCGGCAATGTCGTGGATCTGGCGGTGGGTGTGATCATCGGCGGCGCGTTCGGAAGGATCGTGTCGTCGCTCGTGAACGACCTGCTCATGCCGCCGGTGGGGCTGGTCCTGGGCGGGATGAACTTCGCCGAGCTGAGGATGGCGATCGGCGGGACGGCGGATACGCCGGTCACGGTCAACTATGGCGCCTTCATCCAGACGACGATCGACTTCCTCATCATCGCCTTCTGCGTATTCCTTCTGGTGAAGGCGGTGAACTCCATGAAGAAGCCGGCTCCGGCCGCGGCGGCTCCGCCGCTTCCGGCCGAGGAAGTGCTGCTGCGCGAGATCCGGGATCTGCTGAAGGCGCGCTGATCGGCGGCTACGGCTCGCCGCGGACGTTCTCGAAGCGGATGACGGCTCCCCCTCCGGGGGCCGTCTTGCGCATCGCCAGCTTCACCTTCGCCGGCGGCGCGCCGACGTCCCGCCAGTCGCCCCAGAGGAACGTCGAGCGTTTGTCGGTTTCGGAGTCCTGGAGCAGGAAGTCCCAGCGGGTCATGAGCCCTGTCGTCGGGTCGCAATAGGCCCAGTAGGTGTCCTTCGGCGTCAGGCCGACCCCGCTGAAAGTGACGCGGATCACATCGTAGGCGGCTCCGGCGTCGCCGGTCGCCCCGGCCCCCGACGCCTCACCTTCCCACGCGAGGTTCACACCGGGGTCGAAGAGCTTCGCAGGCATCACGAGCCAGTAGCTGTCGTTGATGTAGCGTCCGTAGGCGCTCTCCAGAGCGGCCTCGAGTTCCTTGCCTTCCAGCAGCGCGCCGTCCTTCCATGACCTGCCCTTGCGGTCGTTGACGTTGAACTCCGTCCGGATCACATGCCCTTCACGGTTCTTCCCCTCGACGACGTAGGCGCCGCTCCACCGGTCCCACTCGTGGTGATACCGCGCGACTTCCTTGCCGCCGCGGTCGACGATCCAGTCGAACGAGAGCTTGCGGAGGGCGGCGAAGGCGGGGGCGCCCCCCATCGCGGCGATCGTGCGCTCCGCGGCCGCGACCGCTTTCGGATCGCGGGTCTCCGCCGGATGCGCTGACGGCGACATGGCGGCGGCGAGCAGAAGCGCGCGGACCAGGGACCGGCTCTTCATGAGACCTCCCGGGGATCGGTGCGCCGTTGAGCATACGCCACGGACGTGCGCGGGCGCGGTTAAGATGCCCGGGACCTTCCGGAGGAAGCCCGCACATGGCAAGGAAGAACGCACCCGGCCCCGCAGGGGAGCCCCCCCGTGACGCGACGCTCGAGGCGCTGCTGCACGAGGACAGGCGCTTCGAGGCACCCGAGGAGTTCCGCCGGAAGGCCGCCATGGCGCGGCCGCAGATCTGGGACGAGGCGGCCCGCGATCCCCTCGCCTTCTGGACCGAGCGGGCGCGCGAGCTCGAATGGAGCGTGCCGTTCACGAAAGTTCTCGAGTGGGACCCGCCCGATGCGAAGTGGTTCCTGGGGGGAAAGATCAACGTCTCCGCGAACTGCCTCGACCGTCATCTGCGCACCGCGCGGAACAACAAGGCGGCCCTCATCTGGGAAGGCGAGCCGGGCGAGCAGCGCACGCTGACCTATGCGCAGCTCCACCGCGAGGTCTGCCGGTTCGCGAACGTGCTCAAGTCCCTGGGCGTCGCCAGGGGGGACCGCGTCGCGATGTACATGCCGCTTGTTCCCGAGCTCGCGATCTCGATGCTCGCCTGCGCGCGCATCGGGGCGGTGCACAACGTCGTCTTCGGCGGATTTTCGGCGGAGTCGCTGCGCGACCGCATCAACGACTCAGGAGCGAAGGTTCTCGTCACGGCCGACGGCGGCTACCGGCGCGGCGGCGTCGTGCCGCTGAAGCAGATCGCCGACGAGGCAGTCTCCGGCACGCCCTCGATCGCACACGTGGTCGTCTGCAGGCGCGGCGGGTTTCCCATCCGGTTCGAGGAGGGCCGCGACCGGTGGTGGCACGACCTGATGCAGGAGGCTTCCGCGGACTGCCCCCCCGAGCCGATGGACCCGGAATCGATGCTGTTCCTGCTCTACACATCGGGGACCACGGGCAAGCCCAAGGGGATCATGCACACCACTGCCGGCTATCTCACGGGCGCCGCGGCGACGACACGCTGGGTCTTCGACCTGCGCGACGAGGACGTGTACTGGTGCACCGCCGACATCGGCTGGGTGACGGGACACAGCTATGTCGTGTACGGGCCGCTCGCGAACGGGGCGACGGTTCTGATGTACGAAGGCGCGCCGGACTGGCCGAAGCGCGACCGCTTCTGGGAGATGGTCGAGCGGCACGGCGTGACGGTCTTCTACACGGCTCCGACGGCGATCCGCGCGTTCATGAAGTGGGGCCCCGAGCATCCGCATCGCCACGATCTGTCGAGCCTCCGGCTGCTCGGGTCGGTCGGAGAGCCGATCAACCCCGAGGCGTGGGTCTGGTATCACACGACGATCGGCGGCGGGCGCTGCCCGGTGGTGGACACCTGGTGGCAGACCGAGACGGGGCACATCATGATCACGCCGCTGCCCGGCCTTTCGTCTCTGCGCCCCGGCTCCGCGTCGCGGCCCTTCCCCGGCATCACCGCCGAGATCTACAGCGAGGCCGGAAAGCCGGTCGGCGTCGGCGGCGGCTATCTCGTGCTGACTCAGCCCTGGCCCGGCATGCTGCGCGGCATCTGGGGGGACCCCGATCGCTTCCGAGCCCAGTACTGGTCGCGCTTCCCCGGCGTTTATTTCACCGGCGACGGCGCGCGCCGCGACGAAGACGGCAATCTGTGGCTCCTCGGCCGGGTCGACGACGTGCTCAACGTCGCGGGTCATCGCATCGGAACGATGGAGGTCGAGTCGGCGCTCGTGGATCACCCCGCGGTCGCCGAGGCGGCGGTCGTCGGCGTGGATCACGAGATCAAGGGCACGGCGATCGCCGCCTTCGTGATCCTGAAGGAAGGGGGCGCGGCGGCCGGCGCCGCGACGGAAAGCGCACTCAAGGAGCACGTGTCCAAGAAGATCGGCGCGATCGCCCGGCCGGAGCAGATTCTCTTCACCGCGGACTTGCCGAAGACCCGCTCCGGCAAGATCATGCGCCGTCTCCTGCGCGACATCGCGACAGGCAAGGCGCTCGGCGACACGACGACGCTCGCCGATCCGGCGGTCGTCGCCGCGCTGAAGCAGAAATACGAAGAGGAAGCGGGCTAGCTAGCCTGCGTGGACGCCCTCACTGAGCGTCGCGGGCGCCGGGACGGCGCCGGCGCGGCTCTGCAGCGCCTGTTCGGCGGCCGCGTCGATGTCGGCGATCACCGACGCCTCGATCTCCACGAGGACGTCGGTGTTGGAGCGCCGGGGGTCCAGCCGCGGGCCCTGCTCGCGCAGCCAGGTCTCGTACATTCCGACGGGGTCCCGCCGGCCCCAGTGCGCGAACACGTCCGGGGCGAATGCCTGCCGCGCCTCCGCCTCGTCATGCGTCGCGTGGCCGCCCATCCTGAACGTCCGCGTGTGGAGAAAGACGGGGCCGGCGCCGCGCGCGCGGGCCACGGCCTGAGTCGAGGCGGCGAAGACGTCGAGCACGTTGTTGCCGTCGCAGGCGAAGCCGGCGGCCCCGTATGCCTCGTGCAGCCGTTTCAGCTCCCCCGCCACGCCGACCGGCTTCGGTGTTCCCAGAGCGATGGCGTTGTCCTGGATCACGAAAACGACCGGCAGCGAGCGGGCGGCCGCGAATGTGGCCCCTTCATGGAAGTCCTGGGTTCTCGTGGCGCCGTCGCCGATCCACGTCACCGCCACGTGGGGAAGTCCCTTCAGGCGGAACGCGAGTGCGATGCCCGAGAACACCGGCACGAGGGCCGCGACCATCGAGATTGGCGGGATGATCCCCTTCGCCGGGTCGCCGGTGTGCAGATCGCGGCCGCGGGTCAGCGTATCTGCGGTGGCGAGATACGCGCGCAGCATGTCGGCGACCGGCATCCCCATCTCGTGGCACGCGCCGGCGTTGCGGATCATCGGTCCCACGTGGTCCCCGGGGCCGAGGCAGGCGCATATGCCGACCGTCGCCGCTTCTTCCCCTGTGCCGAGCCACGCCTTGGAGATGACCCCCTGCATCACCCACCGCTTCAGGGCGATGTCGTGCAGGCGGTTGCGCAGGAGACCGGCGTAGAGGGCCCGGTGGCGGTCCGGCCCGATTCCGCGGACGATCCCGGTCCGCGCCGGATCCTCCTCGAGACGCGCCGCGAACTCCGCCTGCGCGTCCGCGTCGGGGGCCCAGTCGCGGTACTCCGGCGGGTCGAAGGCCGGATACCGGATCATCTAGTAGCGCCCGAGATCCCGCAGCGCGGCCGCGATGTCCTCGATCTGCGGAAGGATCTCGTCCTCGAGATCGGGACTGTACGCGACGAAGGTGTCCTTCGCGGCGACGCGGCGCACCGGCGCGTCGAGCCAGTCGAAGCACCGGTCGGCGATCAGAGCGGCGATCTCCGCGCCGTAGCCGAACGAGAGCGTGTCCTCGTAGACGACGAGCGCGCGGCCGGTCTTCTTCACAGACGTTTCGACGGCGGCCCAGTCGAACGGCTGGAGGGTGCGCAGGTCGAGGATCTCGCACGTGAGCCCCGACTCCTCGGCGACCGCCTCGGCCGCCTTCACGGAGCGCTGCACCGTGGCGCCGTAGGTCACGATCGTGACGTCGCCGCCCTCGCGCACGGTGCGGGCCGAGCCGAACGGGATCATGTAGTCGGGGCCGGGGTAGAGCCCCTTGTTGTAGGCCTGCCGGTAGAGATGTTTGTGCTCGAGGAACAGCACCGGATCGTCGCAGCGGATCGCGGTGCGCAGCAGCCCGTTGGCGTCCTCGGCGGTGGCCGGGAAGACAACGCGCAGCCCCGGCGTGTGCGTGAAGATCGATTCGCCGCACTGGCTGTGATAGATCGCGCCGCCGGTAAGATACCCGCCGATCGCCGCGCGCACGACCGCCGGCGCGCTGAAGTCCCCGGCGGAGCGCCACCGGATGTTCGGCAGCTCGTTGCGCAGCTGCATCATGGCGGTCCAGATGTAGTCGAAGAACTGCACCTCGACGACCGGCTTGATCCCGCGCGTCGCCAGACCCACGGCGCGCCCGACGATGTTCGCCTCGGCGAGCGGCGCGTTGTACACGCGCGCCGAGCCGAACCGCCGCTGCAGGTTGTGGGTGAGCTTGAACACGCCCCCCTTGCCCTTGAGATCGGCCAGGTGCTCGTCGCGCGAAGCGTCGGCGACGTCTTCGCCGAACACGACGATGCGCGGGTCGCGTTCCATCTCGTCGTGCATGCAGGCGTTCAGCAGATCCGCCATCGTCTTCGGCCCGCCCTCGGACCGCGGCTCGGTGGAGAAGGCCGGGGATGTCGGGTCTACGGTCTCGGAGTACACGTGCCGCGCCCAGGACCCCGGCGCCGGCTTCCGCGCCGCGAGCGCGCGGTCCGCCGCGGCGACGACTTCCTCCTGCACCTGCGCCCGCAGCTCGTCGAGCATCGCCTGCGAGGCGACCCCCTCCGACAGCAGGCGCCCGGCGTAGCCCGCGATGGGATCGCGCTTCGCTTCTGCCGCTCTTTCCTCCTCGGCGCGATAGAGCCTTTCGTCGTCGGAGAGCGAGTGCGAGTACGGGCGGATCACCATCGCGTGCACGAGCGCCGGTCCGCGGCCGGAGCGGCAGTGCTCCGCCGCTCTCTGCAGCACGCTGTACGACGCGTCGGGATCGCAGCCGTCCACTTTCTCGAGGAAGAGATCGGGGTAGCTGGAGACGAGACGCGAGATCGAGCCGCCGGCGGTCTGCACCTCGATCGGGACCGAAATCGCGTAGCCGTTGTCCTCGACCAGATAGAGCACCGGCAGCTTGAGGGTGCAGGCGGTGTTCAGCGACTCCCAGAACTCCCCCTGGCTCGTCGTGCCGTCGCCCAGGGAGACGTAGACGATCTCGTCCTCGTGGAAGCGCTCGGCCCGGTCGGGGATCCCGGTGATGAGGCGGTAGCGCAGACCGGCTTCGGCGGCGCCCACCGCCTGCAGGCACTGAGTGCCGGTCGGCGAGGACTGCGTCACGATGTTCAGCGCCTTGTGCCCCCAGTGCGAGGGCATCTGCCGGCCGTGGCTGTTCGGGTCGTCCTCGGCGCCGACGGCGGAGAGGAGCATCTCGTACGGCGTCATTCCGAGGCCGAGACACAGGGCCCGGTCGCGGTAATAAGGGTAGAACCAGTCGTAGCCGGGACGCAGCGCCTTCGCGGCGGCGGCCAGAACCGCCTCGTGCCCCACGCCGTTGATCTGAAAGAAGATCTTGTTCTGCCGCTTCAGCACGATCTCGCGCTCGTCGGTGAGGCGCGACAGCAGCATCGTGCGGTAGAGCGCCAGACGGTCCGCGGCGGTGAGCCCCGCGGCGCGGGCGGTGCCGGGGGCCTCGGTGGCGGTCCCGGGGCCGTTGCGGTCGTTCTTTCGGGGCACGGAACTCCTCGGAAGGCGGCGGAGAGCGGCTCCGCGATCCGCGTGAAGGTACCCGGGCCACCGGCCCCCGTCAACCGAGCGGCGGGGGCGGGGGCCCCGGCGCGCCGCCGATAGAATGGTCCCGTGACGACCGTGAGCGATCGGAGGACGGCGCTCGTGACCGGCGCCTCGAGCGGCATCGGTCTCGCGGCTGCGCGCGCCCTCGCCGCCGCGGGTTGGCGGGTCGTTCTCACGGCGCGGCGGGCGGACCGGATCGGCGAAGCGGAGGAGGAAATCAGAAGCGGCGGGGGGCAGGCCCTTGCGGTCCCCTGCGATCTCGAGGAGCCGGGGGCGCCGGCGGCGCTCGTCGCCCAGATCGTCGAGGCCCTTGGGCGGCTCGATCTGCTGGTGAACAATGCCGGCTGGGGCTACACGGCGCCGGCGGACCGGGTGCCCGAATCGGCTGCCCGGCGGATCGTGGCGCTCGATCTGCTGTCACCATTCTTATTGATGAGCGCCGCGCTGCCGCACTTGCGCCCGCGCCGCGGCGTCGTCATCAACATCGCGTCTGGAGGCGGGCTGCTGCCGGCACCCTATTACGCCCTGTACAGCGCGGCGAAGTCGGGGCTCGTCTCGCTCACCGACTCGATCCGGCTCGAGGAAGAAGCGGCCGGCAGCGGGGTGCGGCTCGTGGCGCTCTGCCCCGGCCCGGTGCGCACGGAGTTCGCGCACGCGGCGGGCGGCGCGCCCGTGCACGCCGACCGGATGGGGGTTCGGGTGCAGAGCGCGGAAGAGATCGCTGCGCTCATCGTGGCGCACGCCGAGCGGCCGGGCCGCACGGTGCCGACGACGCTGCCGGTGCGCGCGGGCGCCTGGCTGCACCGCGCGGCGCCGCGTCTGTTCGGCCGGATGGTGTTGCGGTGGGCGCGGAAGATCCGCCCCGACGTCCTGGCCGGCTCTCAGACCGGCGAGGGCACCGGCCGGGGCTGATCGAGGATCTCGCGCACTTTCCGCGCCAGCGCGTCGGCCCGGAACGGCTTCTGCAGGAACGAAATCCCCGGATCCACGATGCCGTGGTGCAGCACCGTGTCATCGGTATAGCCCGACATGTAGAGCACGCGCATCTCGGGCCGCTTCGGCAGCAGCTTCTCGGCCAGCTCGCGTCCGCTCATCTTCGGCATCACCAGGTCGGTGAGCATCAGCTGGATCGGATCGTCGTGGCGGTCGGCGACGCGGATCGCTTCGGGACCGTCGCGCGCCTCGAGCACGGTGTACCCGTTCATGTCGAGGACCTCGCGCACCAGCTCGCGCACGACCTCTTCGTCCTCGACGAGCAGGATCGTCTCGGCGCCGGGCTGCGGCTCGAGCGGCAGCACCGGCTTCTCGACGACGGGGCGCACGCTGTCCATGCGGGGCAGATAGACCTTGAAAGTCGTCCCCTGCCCGGGCTCGCTGTACACCCAGACATAGCCGCCGCTCTGCTTCACGATGCCGTAGACGGTCGAGAGGCCGAGCCCCGTGCCCTTGCCGACTTCCTTGGTGGTGAAGAACGGCTCGAAGACGCGGGCCTGCACGTCTGCCGGCATGCCGCACCCGGTGTCGGTGACGGCGAGCATGACGTAGTGGCCCTTCACAACGACGTCCTTCCGGAAGCCGTAGATCTCGTCGAGATAGACATTCTCCGTTTCGACCGTCAGCGTGCCGCCGCGCGGCATGGCGTCGCGCGCGTTGACGGCGAGATTCATGAGGACCTGCTCGATCTGCCCCTGGTCGCCGCGCACGGGTCCCAGATCACCCGCGAGCACGGCGCGCAGGTCGACGTCCTCGCCGATGACCCGCCGCAGCATCGCGTCCATCTCGGCGACGATCTGGTTCAGGTCCAGCACCTTCAGCTGCAGCACCTGGCGGCGCGAGAAGGCGAGAAGCTGTTTCGTGAGCGCCGCCGCCCGCTCGCCCGCGCGCGCGATCTCCTGCACTTCGCGCCGGACCGGGTCGTCTGCCCCGATCCGGGTCAGCAGCAGCTCGCTGTATCCCGTCATGACGGTGAGCAGGTTGTTCAGGTCGTGCGCGATGCCGCCGGCGAGCTTGCCGACCGCTTCCATCTTCTGCGACTGGAGGAACCGCTCCTCGCTCTCGCGCAGGGCGTCCTCGGCGCGCTTGCGCTCGGTGATGTCCTCGAGCGCGCCGTCGTAGTACGCGACCTGGCCGTCGGCTCCCCGCACCGCGCGCGTGGACAGACGCACCCAGATCATCTCGCCGTTCACCCTCCGCAGGCGCGTCTCGAGACCCAGGACCGTCTCTTTCGCGTCGAGCTCCTCGAGCACGTGCGCGCGAGCCTCGGGGTCGGCGTAGAGTGTGCCGACGTCGCAGGCGAGAAGAGACGGCAGGTCGGAGAACCCGAGGATCGTGACGAGCGACGTCGACGCGTCGAGCATCCGGCCGTCGGGCGTCGTGCGATAGAGGCCGACGGGAACGTTCTCGATCAGACCGAGACAATGGTGGGGCGAGGTCTGGGCCTCCGCATCCCGCTCCGGATCCGGGTACGGCGTCATGAAGGGGGAATGTAAATGCCGGTCTGGCGGCGTGCCAGTCCGGTGAGGGCGTGCAAGACTCCTCCCCATGCATCCGTTCGAGGTGGCTCCGCCGGAGGCGCGCGAGCTCCTGCCCCGCAGGATCCGGGAGCTAGGTCTGCGGCTCGAGGGCTCCCCCGTCGAACGCTATGTGCACCAGCTGTACGCCGAACTTCTGCGCAAGCGGCTCCGCCGGTTCCGTCCCGCCTGCTATCTCACCGACGAGTGGGGCTGCCCCTCGGGCGAGCCGGTGATCGGCATTCCGTTCTATCTCGCCGATCCGAAGCTCGCCTCGCTGGAGCGGGCGATGAACGACCTGGAGGACGAGCGCGAGATCCTGGTGTATCTGCGCCACGAGGCGGGGCACGCCTTCAACTATGCGTATGCCCTCTATCGCACCGCGGAGTGGCGCGACCTGTTCGGCCCCTTCAGCAGGCCGTATCGCGAGGAGTACCGCCCGGTGCCATTCTCGCGTCAGTACGTGCGGCACATCGCCGGCTGGTACGCGCAGAAGCACCCCGACGAGGACTTCGCCGAGACGTTCGCCGTCTGGCTCACGCCCCGCTCGAACTGGCGGAAGCGCTACAAGTCCTGGCCGGTCGTGCGGAAGCTGAACTACGTCGAGCGGATGGCGCGCCGGCTGGGCGACACGGAGCCGGCGGTCGGCCGCGGCGCGTTCGACGTGACGGTCGAGCAGATGGACATCACGGTCGAGGACTTCTACCGGCGCGAGGCGGAGGCCCGCAAGTCGGCGCACGGCCTGGCGCTCGCCGCGGAGCTCGCCGACATCTTTCCGCGCCGCGGCCGCCGCCGCCGCGGCATCCGCCCCGCCGCGGAGCTGGTCGCGCTGCACCGTCGCGCGCTCACCGACACCATCGTGCGATGGACCGGGGTTGCGCGCCCCCTCGCGGCGACGCTCGTCGAGTCGCTGCGCCGCTCGTGCGAGGAGCAGGATCTCCAGACGGAAACCGGACGCGAAGCGGGCGATCTCGTCGCGCTTTCCGCGTGCGCGACCGCGCTCGCGATGAACTGGCTGACGCGCGGGACATTCATTCCTTAGTACTTTTGCTTTACACTGGCGCCGCGGAGGTGGCGTGATGTCGAAGACGCGGGTCTGCGTTCTCTACGAAGAGTGGGACGAAGACGCCGTCGCGCGCGCGGAATCCGAGGGGCGTCCCCGCAAGCGGCGCCGCCGCGACGAGCCGACCGAGGACGTGCAGGAAGTCTTCGACGCGCTCAAGAAGTCCGGACACACCCCGTTCTATGAGGTCCTCGACGGCACGCAGGAGAGTCTGCTCGGGCTCGCGCAGGTCGAGGCGGATCTGATCTTCAACCTCACGGAGTCGTATCGCGGGGACGACACGAAAGACACGAACATCGCGGCGTATCTCGAGCTGCTGGGCAAGCGCTACACCGGCGCCGGGCCCGAAGCCCTGTATCTCGCGCAGGACAAGCCGCTCGCCAAGAAGATCTTCTCGTTTCACGGCATCGCCACGCCGGTCTTCGCCACGGTCTTCCGGGGCCGCCTGGAGCACGCCCACGACATCCGTTTTCCGCTCATCGTGAAGCCGGCGCGCGAGGACGGCTCCATCGGCATCGAGTTCTCCGCCGTCGTGAACAGCATCAAGGAGCTGATGGAGCGGATCGACGCGCTGCATGTCGAGCTCGACTCCCCCGTCCTGCTCGAGGAGTACATCGAGGGGCGCGAGATCTACGTCGGGATCCTGGGGAATGACAAGCCGGAAGTGCTGCCGATCGTCGAGCTCGATCTTTCGCGGCTGCCCGAGGGCACGCCGAAGATCGCCGGCACCGAAGTCAAGTGGGAGAAGGAGAGCGACGCGTACCGGAAGACGAAGCCGTTCTTCCCCGAGGATCTCGACGAAGAGACCGTCTCGCGCATTCAGGCGACCGCCGTCGCGGCGTATCAGGCTCTGAAGCTGCGCGACTACGGCCGCATCGACCTGAGGCTCGACGGCGAGGGAAAGCCGTACGTGCTCGAGGTGAACCCCAACCCGTATCTGCTCCCCCGCGCCGAGCTCGCGCTCGCTGCGAAGAAGTCCGGCCGCGGCTACGCCGAGCTGGTGAACGAGCTCGTGGACCTGGCGCTGAGCCGCTACCGGGGCCCCGTGCTCACGGCCTGAAAGGGCGGGCGCCCGGCGGGGGTTTTCTCCTCCGTCGGGCGCGCGCGGCGAAGCCCCGCGGTTTGCGGGATGTCGTCAGGGGACCTGTTGCGAAGCCTGAAACCCGAACGTGTACACCTGCGCGTCGTCGTAGCCGCGGCCCGTGGCCCTGCGCAGCGTGATCGTTCCGTTCGGCTGCACCACGACCTTGCCCCGGAGGAGCAGCTCGAAGTTTCCGAGACCGTCGTCGTCGTAGCAGTGCAGCGCGAAGCGCCCGCTCCCCACGACGCCATCGCATGTCATCGTGCGGTCGGTGGAGCCGTCGCGGTTGGTGTCCAGGAGGATGTACGCCTCCAGAACGGGTGAGCCGGCCTGGTAGATCCAGACATTGCCGCCCCAGGAGACGACGGCGTTGCCGGCGGCGGGATCCATCGAGGCGCCCGCGCCCGGCATCACGAAGTCATAGGCGGTTCCAAAGAGTCCATTCGTAGGATCGAGCGTCGGCAGTCCATCCGCCGCGGCCCGAGCCGGACCCGCCGCCGCGAACGCGGCTGCGAGCACCAGGGAAGTCCATCCTGCCCTCATTGTCTTGCCCTCCTCCGGGTCAATGCGTCTTCAGGCTCAGCGCAGCGATGCCAGGCCTTCAGGGTCGAAATCGCAGGTCCCCGTGCAGAAACTGCCGGTGGAGCCTGGAAAGATCATCGTCAGCAGCGCGTTGCCCCCGCTCGAAACCATGATCGACTGGCCCGACGGATCGAACGCGAGAAGCATGTCGTCGGCGTCGAAGCCGGCATCGTTGGGCTGCGTGCTGAAGCGCAGCATCCCCTTCCCCGTGCCGTCTACGTCGACGAAGCCCTGCAGCAGGCCGCTGACCAGGACGTCATAGGTGCCCGGGGCGAGCTTGTCCACCGTCACGCGGAAGGTCACGCGGCCTTCCTTCGACCGGAAGGACGCTTCGCCGGCGGCGTTCGCATCCACGCCGGTCGAGGTGAACGGCTGCATCACCTCGAGTGCGTTGAGCGGGAAGGAGCTCTGGAGCGGGAAGTCGCCGGAGAGGAAGAGGCTCCCACCCTGCTCGATCGTGAACGTCGCGCCGTACGGCGAGAAGGTCAGCGATCCATCGGAGGCGAGCAGCTCCAGCGAACCCTTTGTCCGTGAGCCGCCGGTCATCGTGAGCGTCCCGACCTGGACGCCGTCGACCATCAGCTCGTAGGCGCCCGCCGGCAGGTCGACCGCCTTGATCTTCAGGCGCTCGGCACCGGCAGCCGGCCGGTAATCGATCGCAGCGCGCGCGTCGAAGTCGAGACCGCTCGACGTCATCTGATAGCGCAGTTGGGCATTGCCGGCGAAAGCCGGCGAGAGCGCGGCGGCAGCGGCCAGCGCGCCGGCGAAGATCCGTGACTTCATGTCCTTCATCTCCTCTGTGGCCCCTCAACCCCGGCCGCCGGCAGCCCGGCGGCCCGGAAACAGCAACCGGGGTGCCACCGCCTGTCCGGGAGGGTTCGGGCCGGATCAAGCCCTTGATCTCCAGTCGGTTGCGCGTGCTCCGCGCCAGCGGGGACGGAGCGCCGCGAACCGCTCGATTCCGGAATCGCGGTACCCGATAACGAATACCGGAGAGCCGATTCGTTCCGGGGAACGAAGCGGGCGCCGTCAGTGCGCGAGCGCGGGAACGGCGGCCTGGCGGGGGGCGCGCAGGTCGTGGTTGTGCACGAAGTCGAGGAACCTCTTGTAGTCCGCCGGCGGGAGGTTGAAGAGGACCGCGGTCTTCTTGTAGGAGCCGCCGGCCCGGGTCATGCCCAGCGCGATGAGGGCCCGGACATCCTCCCGGGTGATCTCACGGTCCAGATAGCGGGCCCGCGCCACGTCCCAGAAGGTGCGGCCTGTCGCGCAGATCTCCTCGAGCAGGCGGGCGGCCCGCTCCTCGGAGTCGAGCCGGGAGCCCGGCGCGCCGGCGTCACGCGAACCGGGCCGTGCCGGCTCCTCGGAGGCCCGGCCCGGAACCAGTGGATGGAGCGACAGGGCCGCCTCGACCTCGGCCGCGCCGATCCTTCCGCCGTCGGCCAGCGCGGCCAGACGCTCGATGAGATTGCGCAGTTCGCGGACGTTCCCCGGCCAGGAGTGCCGGGAAAGCCGGGCGAGCGCCGCCGGGTCCAGCTCCACGCGCCGTTCCAGCGCCCCCGGCGCGATCTCGTCGAGGAAGGCCCGCGCGAGCAGCGGCACATCCGCCGGTCGCTCGCGCAGCGGCGGGACCGGCACCGTGAAGACGGCGAGTCTGTAATAGAGGTCCTCGCGAAACTCCTTCCGGCGGATCGCCTCGGTCAAATCCACGTTGACGGCGGCGACGATCCGCACGTCGACCTCGCGGTCCGCGGTCTCGCCGACGCGCCGGATGCGCCCTTCCTGAAGGGCGCGCAGCAGCTTCGCCTGGAACCTGGGGCTGGTGCTGCTGATCTCGTCGAGGAAGAGAGTCCCGCCGCTCGCCTCTTCGAAGAATCCGGTGCGCTCGCGGTCGGCGCCGGTGAAGGCGCCGCGCGCGTGGCCGAACAGTTCGCTTTCGATGAGGCCCTGCGGAATCGCCGCGCAGTTCACCGCGAGGAAGGGGGCGCTGGCGCGGCCGCTCGCGCGGTGCAGCTCGCGCGCGAGCATCTCTTTGCCGGTGCCGGTCTCGCCGATCAGCAGCACCGGCGCCCCGGTGGGAGCCGCCATGCGGACCGTGCGGATCGCCTCGCGGATCGGGCTGCTCGTGCCGATCAGCGGCTGTGCCAGCGGCGCCGCGCCGCCGCGCGCCTGCTCCAGCGCGCCGCGGATCTCGGAGATCTGACGGTCCTGCGCCGCCACGCGCGCCTGCAGCCGGCGATTCAGATCCTCGATCTCGCGCTCTCGCCGCTCCAGGTCGGCGGTGAGCCGGTGCCGCTCGATGATGAGCGCCGCCTCGTGGCCCAGCGCTTCGAGGAACAGCGGCGTCGCCGGGTCCCAGGGGCCGGCATCGGGGCTCCGCTCCAGCAGCACGACTCCCGCCGCGCCGCCCGCGCCCCGCAGCGGCACCGCGAGGGCGCCGGGAGCGCTCGCGGACTCGCCGCCGACGACCGACTTTTCCACGAGCGCCGGGAGCGGCGCGTGCGGATCGGTCTCGAGCGGATTGCGGTTCCGGTCGCGCGCGAGCGCGGCCCGGATCGTTCCGTCCTCCTCGGCCCGGTAGAGGCAGGCGCGCTCCGCATCGGCGGCGCCGGTCATCCGGTCGAGGAGCCGGCTCATGAGATTGCGGCCGTCCTCCGCGGTGCTGACGTCCGCGACGGTGTCCACGAGCAGGAGCGTGCGCGCGTAGTCCTCCGCCGGATCGGCCATGAGAAGCCCTTCCAGCCGGTCGGTGCGCTCGCGCACGCCCAGGAAGTCCCGTCGCCAGGCGAGTGCGCGGCCGGCGCCGAGTCGCTTCGACGCCGTGAGCGCCTGATCGGCTCGGCGCAGCAGCGTCGCCGGGTCGGCCGCGTGATCGGGCCAGACCGCGACGCCGATGTTCAGCGCCGCCGGAGGCAGGCCCAGCGCGCGCGACTCCAGGGCGAACTGCTCGCGCAGACGGCCGGCGATGCCGAGCGCCGCCGTCTCCGCCGCTCCCGGCAGCGCTGCGACGAACTCGTCCCCGCCGAGCCGCGCCGCGATGTCGCGCCAGCGGATCCGCCCGTGCAGCGTGCGGCCGAGCAGACGCAGCAGCGCGTCGCCCCGCTCGCGTCCGAGCGTCCGGTTGATCGAATCCAGCCGGTGGAGATCCACCATCAGGAGCGCCAGAGGCTGCGACGAGGAGCCGCACGCGGCGATCTCTCCCGCGAGGCGGCGCGCGAACAGCCCGCGGTTCAGCAGGCCGGTCACCCGGTCCGTCTGCGCCTCGATCGCCACCGACGCGGTGGCGATCGACGCCGCGAGCCACTCCGCCGCCGCGGCGACGGTGGCGGCCGGCTGACCGGCGCCGTCGTGCTCCGCGCCGGAGAGACCGGTGAAGACGACGACCCCCAGCACTTCCTCGAGCCGCGGCGGCACCGCCCGCTCTACCTTGCCCGGCTCGTCGGCATCCTTGCCCACGCGCAGCACGAGCGGCAGGGCCGTCACGTCCACGGCGCATCTCGGCGCTCCGCGCCGGGACGCCTCGACCGCCAGCGCGCTCCACGGGATGAAAGCCTCTTCTCCGGGATCGCCCCCCTTCCCGTCCGCGCCGAGCACCGCCGATTCGGGGCCGTCGAGACTCAGGAAAGCGGCGCGCGCGCCGACGGTGCGGCAGGCGGAATCCAGCAGCCGCCGGAGGATCGCCCGGCGGTCGAAGCGCGTCAGGATGAAGGCGGACAGACCCGTCATGTCGAGCGGGGCGGCCGCCCCCCCGTGGGCGTTCGGCCTGATCCCGACGGTCTAATCTCAGGTCAGAGCCGCCCGCCGTCCACCGCCGTACAGAACCGGCGCCCCGGGCCTTTCGAGGGGCTCGAGCACCCGGATCGCGTCGACGTTCAGCGACACGGCGCCGAAGTCCTCCTCGACGCGCCCCTCGAGCACATACGGCCGGTCGCGGGCGATCATGTGGCAGAACCGCGCATAGGCGCGCGGGAAGAAGGTCGTTTCGTAGAGCGCCGTCGTGTCCTCGAAGGAGAGGAACTCCATCGGCTCCCCCCGCTTCGTCTGGACGGTTTTGGCGGTGACGAACCAGCCGACCGTCCGGATGCGGCGCCCTTCCCACCCCGCCCCCTGCTGCAGAAGATCCCGCCCCGCGACGAGCGGCGCCGCCGCGGTCCGCGCCTGCTCCAGCGCGCGCATCTCGTGCTCGAACAGCGTGAGGGGATGGCGGCTGACGAGAAAGCCGAGTGCGTCCACTTCCTGGCGAAGCACCTCGCGCTCCTCGTACGGCGCGAGTCCTGCCGGCGGACCGGTCGCTTCCTCGCGGACCCAGAGAGGACGGCTCCGCTCGCGCGCCTTCTCGCCCGCGCGGCGCCGCGCCGCGAGACGCCACATGAGCGCGGGCCGCGCCGCGAGCCCCCCCGCGACGGCGTCGAATGCCCCGGCGCGGATGAGCAGGCGCACCGCCTCGGGACTGACGCGCCCCGCCGTCCGGTCGAGAAACTCCTCGAGCCCGGCGAATGGTCCTCCCCGCTCCCGCTCCTCGAGCAGAGCGGAGACGGCGCTCTCGGGCAGCCTCTTCAATTGCTGCAGCCCGATGCGGATCGCGCCGTCCTCCCCCGTCCAGGCGCGCACGCTCGCGTTCACGTCGGGGAGCCGCACGCCGAGACCCATGCGCCGCGCCTCGGAGACATAGGCGAAGGTCGCGTAGTACCCGCCGCCGTTCGAGATGACCGCCGCCATGAAGTCGGCCGGATGGTGCGCGCGCAGCCACGCCGACTTGAACGACACCATGGCGTACGACGCGGAGTGGGGCTTGCAGAACGAGTAGCCGGCGAACGACCGGATCATCGCCCAGATCGCGTCGAGCGCCTCGCGCTCGTGGCCGCGCGCCTCCGCGCCGGCGTAGAACCGGTCGCGGTAGTCGGCGAGCTTCTTCTCCTTGTGCTTCTTCGAGAGGACCTTGCGGAGATCGTCGGCCGCCGCGGCGTCGAACCCCGCCATCGCCATGGTGATCTTCGCGACGTCCTCCTGATAGACCATGATGCCGAACGACTCGGCCATGATCTCGTCCATGAGCGGATGCGGCGAGCGCCACGAGCCGCCGCGCAGCCGGCGCACGTACTCGCGGATGTACTCGTTCGACGCCGGCCGGATGATCGACGAGTGGACGACGAGCCGCTCGAAGGTGCCGGTGGCGCACTTCGTCTGGAGCTGCCGCATCGCGGGGGACTCGACGTAGAAGACCCCGAGCGTCTCACCCCGGGCGAGAGCCGCGACGACGTCGGGATCGTCCTCGGGCGAGAAGCGGTCGGCGGCGAGATCGGCGGCCCGCCCGCCCGGCTCCCCGCCCCGCGCGGCGACCGCGGCGGCGGCGTCGCGGATGACGGCGAGACTCCGGTTGCCGAGCAGATCGATCTTGACCAGGCCGAACTCCTCCGCCTGGTCTTTCTCCCACTGGATGACGTCGACCCCCTTCGCCGAGGGCTGCACCGGCACGTGCCGGTCCACCGCGTCGGGAACGATCACGACGCCGCCGCAGTGAACGGAGAGATGGCGCGGGAACCCGACGAGCGCCCGCGCGGCCTGGAGGATCTCCGGCCACGGCGGGTCGAGGGCGAGGCCGCGGAAGCGGGGATGCCGGGCGACGAGCTCGGCGGGGTTCTCGTGGTCCGAGTACCACGGGACGCGGCCGGTGACCCGCCCGATCTCCGCGTCGGAGAGCCCGCGCACCTTCGCCACCTCGCGCACGGCGGCGCGGAGCTGGAAGGCGTTCTGGTTCGCGATCATCGCCGTGCGGGCGCGGCCGAAGCGGGCGAAGACCCACTCGAGCAGACGGTCCCGCTCGTCCCACGGAAAGTCCACGTCGATGTCCGGCGGGTCGACCCGCCCGCTGTTCAGAAAGCGCTCGAAGAACAGATCGTGCCGGATCGGATCCACGTGCGTGATGCCGAGCGCATACGAGACGAGCGAGGCGGCCGCCGAGCCGCGCCCGCAGGTCCGGGGCGCCTGCCTCACGATGTCGCGGACGACGAGGAAATACGGCGCGAACCCCTTCTCGCGGATGATCGCCATTTCGGTGTCGAGGCGGCGGCGCGCCGGATCGGAGACGCTTCCATAGCGGAGCCGGATGCCGGCCTCCGCCTCGCGCTCGAGGTAGTCGGCCACCCCGGCCCCCGCGAGACGCGCCCCTTCGGGCGACTCGTACACCGGAAAGATCGGCCGGCCCATCTGCGGAACGAAGCGGCAGCGGTCGGCGATCGCCGCCGCGTGCGCGATCGCCTCGGGCAGATCGGGAACGCGCCGCATCATCTCGTCGGGCGGCGCGAGCCAGGCGTCCGGCGGCGCGAGCTCGCCGGGAGGCACGCGGTCCACCGTGGTGTTGAGGGCGATCGCCCGCAGCAGCCGGTGCCGCCGCCGGCCAGGGCCCGGACGGGGCGTCCCGCGCCACGGCTGCGGCTCGGCGAAGACCGCCGCGCCCGACGCGACCGGCGGCAGGCCGCGCGCACGCGCGAAGGCGCGCAGCCCCGGCGGACCGCCGGGGCGGATCTCGGCGTAGAGATTCGGCGCGCCGCCGGGATCGCGCGCCCCCCGCTCCCGCGCGAGACGGTCGAGCAGCGGCGCGCACGGAGACAGGATCACGACGCCGGGCGGAAGCGCCGTCATCGCCTGCGCCAGCGTGAAGTCGGGATCGGGGCGGCGGCGCGGCGGCCGCGCGCGGATGCGCATCGGAGGGAGCCCGTCCTCCCCCGCCTCGCCCGCGTCCCACGCCGCCGGGTGATCGAGAGCGCGGTGCACGCGCGTGAGCAGCCCGCAGATCCCGGCGTACCCCTGCGCATCGGCCGCGAGCAGGACCGCCCGCTCCTCGCCGAAGACCGCCTCGGCGCCGACGATCGGCCGAAGCCCCGCCTCTCGCGCGGCGGAGAGGAACCACACGAGGCCGTACAGGCCGTTCGTGTCGGTCAGCGCGAGGGTGTCGTATCCGCGCCGGCGCGCCGCGACGACCAGGGTTTCGATCTTCTCGGCCCCCCGGCAGAACGAGAAGTTCGAGTGCACATGAAGGTGGGTGAACACACCGGGAGCATATACGAAAGTAAAGCGAATTACATGCCTTTATCCGGGGGAAATACCTCCCGCAGCCCGCCGGCGGCGTCCACGACGGGGAAGCCGGCGAACGAAGGGACCGGAAACGCTTCGCTCCAGAACGCCCCCCGCGGAAGAAACAGAACAGCGTCCCAGACGATCGTCCCCTCTTCGATCGGGATGCCGTGCTCCTCGAGCTTCCAGGCCCGCGGGTCCGCCGCGGCGGAGTCGAGGATCGCCGCCGACAGAGCGCGATCAGGGTCCCACCACTGAGCCGCGCGCCGGTCCGAGACGCGCGCGAGCGTGCGGGACGTCGGGGGCGCGATGTCGGTGAGAATCACCGGCTCCCACACGACGAAGACCGAGACGGCACCGGCCGGTCTCTCCTCCAGAAGCGCCTGGACTGCGGAGGCCCCCCGCAGACAGGTCCCTCAGGTCGGCGAGAGAAGAAGGACGAGGCGGTCGCGGTCCTGCGCGGAATTCACCGCCTCCCGCAACCCGTCGAGACCGCCGGGCGAAGCGGTCACGGTCCGTAGCTCCGGCTGGCCGGCCGGGGTTCGGCGCGGCGCCGTGCGGTACCAGGCGAAGCCGGCCAGCACCGCTGCGAGCAGGCAAACGGGAAAGAGAAAGCGCCGCACCGCCCCATTTTCGCACATCGCCGCTGCTGGCATACTCTCCCGCCTCATGAAACCGGTTCGCAGATTCCAGGTTCATCCCTCGCTCCCCGACGCGCTCCGTCCCCTGCTCGAGATCGCCCACAACCTCCGCTGGGCCTGGACCCCGGAGGCGATCGACCTCTTTCGCCGCCTGGACCGGTCTCTGTTCGAAGAAACGAATCACGATCCGGTGCGCATGCTGGGGCTCGCGGCCCAGCACCGCCTCGACGAGGCGGCGAAGGACGGCGAGTTCCTGGCCCGGCTCGAGGCGGTGCGGCGCGACTTCGAACGGTACATGGGCGCCGAGACCTGGTATCGCCGGACGCACGGCGCCGCAGACACCCCGCTCGTTGCCTACTTCTCGATGGAGTTCGGGATCACCGAGTGCCTGCCCATCTATTCGGGCGGCCTCGGCGTCCTGGCGGGGGACCACCTGAAGTCGGCGAGCGACCTGGGGATCCCGCTCGTCGGCGTCGGGCTGCTCTACCAGAAAGGCTATTTCCACCAGCGGCTGAACTCCGACGGCTGGCAGACCGAAAATTACCCCGTCAACGACTTCAGCACGATGCCGATCCGGCCGGTCGCCGACCCGGAGGGCCGGCCGGTCCGGATCACCCTTCCGATCGGGGGGCGTGCGGCGGCGGTGCAGCTCTGGCGGGCGCAGGTCGGCCGCGTCTCCCTGATCCTGCTCGACACGCATCTGCCCGAAAACGCCGCGGAGATCCGCGAGGTGACCGGCGAGCTGTACGGCGGCGACGGCGAGCGGCGGCTGCAGCAGGAGATCCTGCTGGGTCTCGGCGGCATGCGCGCGCTCGACCGGCTGGGGCTGCGGGCCCGCGTGTACCACATGAACGAGGGGCACTCGGCGTTTCTCGGGCTCGAGCGGATTCGCATGCTCATGAAGGAGCGGTCGCTCCATTTCGAGGAGGCGCGCGAGATCGTGACCGCCAGCCTCATCTTCACGACGCACACGCCGGTTCCCGCCGGCATCGACGTCTTCGCCGCCGACCTGATGGAGCGCTACTTCGCGGAATTCCGCGCCGAGCTCGGCCTCTCCCCCGCCGCTTTCCTCGATCTGGGCCGGGTCCGGGCCGGAGACACCGGCGAGCCGTTCAACACGACGGTGCTCGCCATCCGGCTCGCGGGACGCACCAACGGCGTGTCGCGGCTGCACGGCTCCGTCACACGGTCGATGTGGCAGCACATCTGGGAAGGACTCCCGGTCGAGGACGTTCCGATCACGCACGTCACGAACGGCGTCCATGCGCCGTCCTGGATCAGCCGCGACCTGCGGCAGCTCTACGACCGCGCTCTCGGCGCGCAGTGGTCCGAGAAGCCTCCCGACCCGGTGGTGTGGTCGCGGATCGAGCTCGACGGCGATGCGCTCTGGCGCGCGCACGAGCGCCGGCGGGACAAGCTCGTGCAGTTCGTGCGCGCGCGCCTCGCGCGCCAGCTGCGCGCCGCGGGAGGCGGGGCCTCCGAAGTCGCCGACGCGGAGTCCGTGCTCGACCCGCGCGCGCTGACGATCGGATTCGCCCGGCGCTTCGCGACCTACAAGCGGGCGACGCTGCTGCTCTCCGATCCGGAGCGGCTCGCGCGCCTGCTGAACGACCCGGAGCGGCCGGCGCAGATCGTCTACGCCGGCAAGGCGCACCCCCGCGACGAAGGGGGCAAGGAGCTCATCAAGCAGATCCACGCCGTGCTGCGCCTGCCGGAGCTGCGCGGAAAGATCGTCTTCATCGAGAACTACGATGCCGTCATCGCGCGGACGCTGCTCGCCGGATGCGACATCTGGCTCAATACGCCGCGCCGGCCCCTCGAGGCGTCGGGCACGAGCGGCATGAAGGCGGCGCTGAATGGCGTCGTGAATCTGAGCGTCCTCGACGGCTGGTGGGACGAGGCCTGGACACCCGAGGTCGGATTCGCCGTCGGCGGGGGCGAGGTCATGGACGACATCGTGGTGCAGGACCGTCTCGAGGCGCGGGCCCTGCTCGATCGGCTCGAGCATGCGGTGATCCCGCTCTTCTACGACCGGGACGACCGCGGCGTGCCCCGCCAGTGGGTGGCGCTCAAGCGCAACGCGATCGGCCTGCTGGGCCCCGTCTACAACACGCACCGGATGGTGACCCAGTATCTCGACGAGTTCTATCTCCCGGCGGCGAAGCGGCGGGACGGGCTCGAGGCCGACGGCAGCGCCGGAGCGCGGGCGCGCGCGGCGCGCCGGGCGCGGATTCGCGCCGGCTGGAAGGACGTGAGGGTGGTGAGCATCGAGTCCGACGTCCCCGCGGCGCTCGCGGTCGGGGCTCCGTTCGAGGTGCGCGCGTGGATCGCCGCCGGCGCGATCCCTCCGTCCGATCTCTCGGTCGAGCTGATCCTCGGGCGCGTGGGCGCCGACGACACGCTCACGGCGGTCGAGCGGCTTCCCATGCGCGCCGAAGGCGGCGTGAGCGATCTTGGTGTGCTGCACCGCGCGCGCGTCGCCTGCGCCTCCTCGGGCACGCAGGGCTTCGCCGTGCGCGTCATGCCCCGGCCCGTCGAGGAAGGCGATCCGCCCGAGCCGACCCTGATCGTCTGGGCGGGCTGAGGGCGGCCCGTCCGGCGCGGAGGACTGCTGCGTGGAAGCGCTCGCCGCACGCCGGTGCCTGGCGGTGCTGTCCCTCGCGGCCCTGTGCTGCTGCGCGCCGCAGGCGCGTCAGGTGCGGCTGGAGATCCCCGGCGGCCGGATCGCGGCGCTCACCGGGGGCCACGGGTCCCCCGCCGTCGTCTTCGATTCCGGTCTCGGGGATCCGATGATCGTCTGGAGCGAAGTGCTGCCGCCCCTCGCGCCGGAGACGACCGTCTTCGCATGGGACCGTCCCGGTCTGGGGCGCAGCAGCAGCGGCGCGCTGCCGCGGACGAGCGAGCGGATCGTCGCCGAGATGCGCGAGGCGCTGCGGACTGCGGGCATTCCGCCGCCTTATGTCCTGGTCGGACACTCCTTCGGCGGCATGACCGCGCTGCTCTTCGCCCGGCTGTACCCGGACGAGGTTTCCGGGCTCGTGCTCGTCGAGGCGACCCATCCCCGGTTCCGCGCAGAGGAGGAGCGGCTGCGGCCCCGTGAAGGGATGGCGGCGCTGCGCCGGCGCTTCGCCGCTCTCGGCCCGACGGCGGAAAATGAGTTCGACGCCGTGCCGGAGAGCGCGGCGCAGATTGCGGCCGCTCCGCCGCTGCCGCCGATCCCCCTGATCGTCGTGACCGCCGCGCGGCACAGCGATCCGGTGCCGGAGCTCGCGCGGATCTGGCAGGTGCTGCAGAAGGACCTGGCGGCGCAGTCGCCGAAGGGACGGCAGGTCTTCGCCGCGAACAGCGATCACTCGGTGATGTACGACGACCCGGGGGTGGTGATCGGCGCGGTGCGGGAGCTGCTCGCAGCGGCGCGCCGGCAAGACGCCCCTCAGGGCTCCGTGAACCCTTCCTGACGCCGGATCGCGGCGACCAGCCCGTCCCTGAACTCAGGATCCACGTGGACGCCGAGCGATTCCGCGCGCTGCAGGCTGGTGAGCGCCTGGCCATACTCCCCGCGGTGCCAGCGGGCGACGGCGATGTTGTTGTAGACGAGCGGGAACGCCCGATCGATCTCCGCGCACCGGAGCCACGATTCCAGAGCCTCCACCGGCCGGTCCAGACGCCAGAGGGCGTTCCCGATGGCGAATTCGACCTCCGCGGGCGGCCCCAGGGGCTCGGTCGCATCCGGCTGATCCATGCTCTCGAGCTGGCGGATCTGATTTTCGAGCCGCAGCGTCGTCGTTTGCACAAGCGTCGGGCTCAGCGTCTTGCCATAGTTTCCCTGCAGCATCATGAGCGAGTCCCTCAGCCGTCCGATTTCCTGCTGGATCTCGCCGTAGCGCTGCATCCGCACGTCGACCAGCCGCTCGCCCCATTCCGTATAGCCACTGCGGGCGCTCCGGTATTCGCGCAGCGCGTCCTCGAACCGGTGCTCGCTCATCGCCACGTGCCCGAGGCCCAGGTGCGCTTCCGGGTAAGCGGGCAGCGTCGCCACGGCGCGCTCCAGGTTGGTTCTGGCCTTTGCGAAATTGCCCTGGCGAAGGGCCCTGAGCCCGGCGTCGCAGGCGCGGGTGGCGGTCCGAAGCACCGCTTCGGAATCGCGCAGCTCGCCCGCGAGTAGCGGCGGCGCGCACAGCACAATGGCAACGGCTCGCGCGATGAAGGGCCCCTTGTTCATGACGGGCCTCCTCGATCGTGACGGTATGACGAGGAGCCCGCCGTTGCAAGCCCGTTTTGGCCCTGCCTTGTATACTCCCGCGCCGCGCTCCTCAACCGCCGACCGAAAGGGATCCCCCATGACCGCTGCGACACGAATGTCCGATTCCCGGCTGCTTCATGCGGCTCTCTGCGCGGTGCTCCTCGCCGCCATCTCTCCCGCGGCCGCGCAAACGCCGGCGTCTCCCAAGCCTGCCGCTCCGAAACCGGCCGCGAAGCCGGCGGCCGCCGCGCCGCTTTCCGGGAAGATCGCCGTCATCAATACCGCCGCATTCCAGAGCGAGTCGGGCGGGATCGCCGTCCTGGCGGCCGGCTTCGGGACCGTCGGCGCGGAGTTCGAGCCGAAGAGACAGGAGCTGATCGCGCTGAACACGCGCATGACGGCGCTGCAGAACGAACTCAACGCGATGGCCGAGACCCCCGACGCGGCGGCCAGGCAGGCCAAGACCGCCGAGATCGAGAGCCTCCGCCAGGAGATGCAGAAGCAGAATGAGGACGCGCAGGCGGCGTACCAGAAGCGCATGGAGGAATCGGTCGGCCCGCTCTTCCAGGAGGTCGGCCGGGCGATGGAGGAGTTTGCAAAGAAGAAAGGGGTCGCCGTGCTGCTCGACACCGCGAAGCTGCGCGATGCGATCTACGTGATCGGCGACTCTCTCGATCTGACGACGGAATTCATCGCCGACTACAACAAGTCGCACCCCGCGCCGCCGCGGGGCGCCGCCGCGGCGCCGCCGGCTCCCCCGCCGGCGGTCCCAAACCCTTAGACGAGACCCGTCAGGCCCCCATCGCTGCGATGACGGCGCTCCCGAAGGCGCTGCAGGAGACCTCCTGCGCGCCTTCCATCAGCCGGGCGAAATCGTAGGTCACCGTCTTTGCGCCGATGGCGCCGTCCATCCCGCGCAGAATGAGATCCGCCGCCTCGGTCCAGCCCATGTAGCGCAGCATCATCTCCCCCGACAGGATCACGGAGCCCGGGTTCACGACGTCCTTGCCGGCGTACTTCGGGGCGGTGCCGTGCGTCGCCTCGAAGACGGCGTGCCCGGTGTCGTAGTTGATGTTGCCGCCCGGCGCGATGCCGATCCCGCCGACCTGGGCCGCCAGCGCGTCGGAGAGATAGTCCCCGTTCAGGTTCATCGTGGCGACGACGTCGAACTCCGCGGGCCGCGTCAGCACCTGCTGCAGCGTGATGTCCGCGATCGAGTCCTTCAGCACGACCTGCCCGGCAGCCGCCGCCGACTCCTGCTCCGCGTTCGCGGCCGCGTCGCCTTTTTCCTGGCGCGTGCGCTCCCAGCGGGTCCAGGGATAGACGCGTCCGGCGAACTCCTTCTCCGCGAGCGCGTATCCCCAGTTGCGGAACGCCCCCTCGGTGAACTTCATGATGTTGCCCTTGTGCACGAGAGTGACGCTCTTGCGCTTGTTCGCGATGGCATAGGCCAGCGCGGCGCGGACCAGCCGCTCGCTTCCCTCGCGCGACACCGGCTTGATGCCGATCGCCGTCGTCTCGGGGAACCGGATCTTGCGGAACGTCTGGGGGTACATCTCCCTCAGGAAGACCAGGACCCTCATCACGTCCTCGGAGCCCGACTCGAACTCGACGCCGGCGTACACGTCCTCGGTGTTCTCCCGGAAGATGACCATGTCCACCAGCTCCGGGCGGCGGACCGGGGAGGGCACCCCGCGGAACCAGCGCACGGGCCGGAGGCAGACATAGAGGTCCAGAAGCTGCCGCAGCGCGACGTTCAGCGAGCGGATGCCTCCGCCAACCGGCGTCGTGAGCGGCCCCTTGATCCCCACCAAGTGCGTGCGGAACGCCTCGACCGTCTCGTCGGGCAGCCACGTCCCGAGCTGGTCGAACGACTTCTGACCGGCAAGGACCTCCTTCCAGACGATCCTGCGGCGGCCGGCATAGGCGCGCTCGACCGCCGCCTCCAGCACGCGCGAGGCGGCCCTCCAGATGTCCGGGCCGGTCCCGTCCCCCTCGATGAAGGGGATGACCGGCGTGTCGGGAACCGACAGCCGTCCTCCCGAGATCGAGATCCGTGCGCCGTTCTCCGTCATGTCCGCCGTCTCCTGGTCCGCCTGCCGCCGGCTCAGGCCCGGGCCTCCAGGCGCCGCGCGCTGCCGTACGGGAAGATCTCCACGATGTCGCCCGACTCGAGCCGCTTCTGCATCGCCCGGTAGTACCCCGGTGCGAGCAGATCGCCGTGCGCCCTCACGAAGGCGTCGCGCACCGGACCGGTGAGGCCGAGAAAGGCGAGAAACTCCTCGGGAAAGATGTCGTTCTGGCCCACGTAGAATCCCGGCTCCCCGTCGGATTGCTCGTCGAACTCGCGGGCGGGGGGCAGATCGCGGAACCGGCAGTCGCGCAGGGACCCGAGCTCGTCGTAATCGTAGCAGACGACCCGGCCGTGCCGCGTGACGCCGAAGTTCTTCAGCAGAATGTCGCCGACGAAGATGTCGGTCGCCGCCAGGTCCTTGATGCACTGGCCGTAGTCCACGATCGCGGCGGTCGCCGCCGCCAGCGGCTGCTCGCGCAGCCAGAGATTCAGCGGCGTGACGCGGCGCTCCGCGTACAGGTGCCGGATCGTGACCGAGCCGTCGTCGATGCGCACCATGTCGGCGCACGAGCGCTCCAGATCCTCGAGCAGCGCCGGCTCGAACCGCGCCTTCTCGAAGCGCAGGTGCTCGTACTCCTGCGCCTCGACCAGCCGTCCGCCCCGGTCGTGCAGGAAGACGAGCTGATACTTCCGCATGACGCTCTGCCGGTTCGACGTCTTCGAGAATCCGAAGTCGTCCCGAATCACTTTGAAGACGAGATCGAACGAGGGGAGCGTGAAGACCAGCATCACGAGACCGCGGTCTCCGCGCGCCATCACGAACCGGTCGCTGCTCACGCGCAGATGACGCCACAGGTCCCGGTAGAGCAGCGTCTTGGCGTGCCGGTTGTGCCCCAGGGAGAGATACAGCTCGTAAAACCGCTTGAGCGGCATCATCGACTTGAGGAACTCGATGACCTCGAACGGCCGCTCGACGTCCACGTGGAAATAGGAGCGGGTGAAGCTGAAGACGATCGACAGCTCCTCCTCGTTGCAGAGAACGGCGTCGATCGCGACGCCGCCGTCGCCGTGCAGCAGGGCGACGGCGAGTGGCAGCGTGCGGCCCCCGCTCCGAAACCGCCCGAAGAGATAGGCACCCTTGTTCCGGTAGAAGACCGGGCGCATGACCTCCAGCGTGTCGAACCGGGGCGACCCCCAGGCCGCCGTCAGACGGTGGCGCACTTCGTCCGCAGCGCGGCGCGTGTCCCGCTCCTGGTCTTCGTACGGAACGTCGAGCTTGAAGTCCGACAGCACGCGGCCGATCACCGCCTCGAGGCCGTTCCCGAACGGATAGGTGCGGGTCACCGCCGCTCCGGGGCTCGACGGCGGCTCCATCAGCCGCGAGGAGATGAACTCAATCTGCGGCTCGACCCCCTGCGTCGAGAAGATGCGGCGGCTGACCGAGTTGAAGAACGTTTCCGCCAGCTCCAGATCGTCCTTCATCGAAATGGCGTCGGAGTACGCCGGCTTCATCGCGATCCAGAAGGCCCGGTCGGCCGTCGCGTCTCCGACTTCGGCGCGCAGGCTCTCGACCGCCTCCAGCACCGCCACGCCGTAGAGAGCGAGCCGCTCGCGGCCCTCGCGCTGCAGGGCCCGCCAGTCCCGCGCGGCGAAACGCTGGCGGGCGCGCCCGGTCACCTGACGGAAGGCGCGGTGCCAGCGCTCGAAGGCGGCGAGGATCGTCAGAGCCCCCCTGCGCACTCCGGGGGCGGTCTCGGGCGCGCCCGTCAGGGGTGTTCGCCGCCCGGGTGGCCCCAGGACTTCTCGCCGGCTTCGACCCGGACCGGCAGGACGTTCTGCTTCGGCGGGAGCGGGCAGGTGGCGAACGGCGTGAAAGCGCAGGGCGGATTGTACGCGCGGTTGAAGTCGATCTCGGCCTTGCCGTCCTTCGGCATCGGGATGTAGAGGAAGCGGCCCGGCCCGTACGTCTCGTGCCCGCTCGTCGAGTCCTTGAAGATGATGAACAACTCGCCGGCGTCCGGCTCCTCGAGAACGGGCTCGAGCGTCAGGTCCTTCCCCGGCGCCGACGGCAGCCTGAAGGTCAGCGTGCCCGGCGCCTGCATCGGCTCGATGGTTCCGAGCACGGTCGGGATCCGCACCGTCCGCGGCTCGGCGTGCGGCGTGAACCGCCCGGTAATCTTCCACGCGGGGTCGGGCGGATACGTGTCGATCCCGTTGAAGTCGCGCCGCACCGGCGAGTCGGGATTCTTCACGCGCAGGCCGACCCTGTCGCCGCGGCGGATCAAGAACATCGAGTACGGCCCGACGGTCAGGATGTCGGGAGAGCCGGTGTCATCGACTTTCAGGACCTGCTCGGCGGCGGGCGCGCCGGCGATGCGCAGATTCGCCCCCGGCGCCGGCTTCAGGCGGATGTCCCTTCCCTGCCGGACGAACACTCCCGCCCGGCCCGGAACACCGGGCGCCGGCGGAAGCGCGATCGTGCCCGCCGGATCTGAGCCGAACGGCGTCTCGCCTTCGTCGAACCAGTACAGGCCCACCAGCGTGAGCCAGCCGGTCTCGGAGGTGAGCCGCTGAACCCGCTGGGCGTGCCACTGGTCCCACGAATCGCGGAACGAGTCCGCGGCCGCGGCAAGGAGCGGCAGGGCGGCGAGACACAGGATCAGAACGCGCTTCATGCGGCGATCATCGCCCGAATGAAGGAATCTGTCACCGCCTTATAATGCGCCGTGCGGAAAGTCTTCCTGACGGGCGCGAGCGGATTCATCGGCCGGCGGGTGCTTGCGGCGCTCGATTCCACGCGGTTCGGCGAAGTCCTCTGCCTCATGCGCGCCGCCGCGCCGCCCGGCGCTCCGCTTCCCGGTCATGCGCGCGCCGTCCCGGGGTCCCTCGAAGATCCGGCGCCCTGGCGCTCGGCGATGGCGGGCTGCGACGCCGTCATCCACACCGCCGCGCTCACCGGCCGCGGGCGCGCGGAAGACTTCGAGCGGATCAACGTCGGCGGAACGCGCGCCGTGATCGAAGCGGCGCGGGCGGGCGGCGCGGGGCGGCTCGTCTTCGTGTCCTCGATCGCCGCTGCGTATCCGAACAGGAGGGTCTATCCGTACGCGCAGTCCAAGGACGCGGCCGAAGCGCTCGTGCGGTCATCCGGTCTGCGGGCTTCGATCGTGCGCCCGACGATCGTCTTCGGCGCCGGATCGGCGGCCTGGGGACCGCTGAAGGGGCTCGCGACGCTTCCGGTCATCCCCCTCTTCGGCGACGGCGCCGTGCGCACGCAGCCGGTGGATGTCGCCGATGTCGCCCGGGGGATCGCCGACCTCGCTCTTGCGGATCCCCTGCCTCCCGGTCCGATCGCGTTCGGCGGACCGGAGAGCCTTTCCTTCGAAGAGCTGATCCAGAGGATCCGGCGCGTCGCGCGACCGAATGACGGCCCGTCGCCGGGACGCGTCGTTCATATTCCCGTGAAGCCGCTGCTCGGGCCGCTGTTCGCCCTTGAATCGGTCGTGGGTCCGAGACTGCCCGTCACCGCGGGGCAGCTCATGAGCTTCGTCTGCGACAGCGACGCCCCGCCGCATCCGTTCTGGTCGGCGAGGCAGGGCTCACTGCGCACGCTGGACCAGATGCTGGCCGGCAGCGCCGGCGGCGGCCGGTGAGAGGACCCGAAGCGGCGATGCGGGAGACGCGAAGCCTGCTGGCGTCGGAGTGCGACGCGCTCTGCGAATACCTGGTCGGCTGCGGCCCCCCGGCGGCGCTCCGCGAGCACTACATCCGGGCCCATGAGCTGGGCCGCGTCGGCGCGGCGGCCGGGCGGATCGACCGCCTGCTCGTCACGCTCGCGCGCGGCGGCTCCGGCGCCGCCGCCCTCGCCGACAGCGTTGCGGTGGTCGCCGCGCGCCGCGGGCTGCTCCGCCGGAAGCTGGTGCTGCTGCTCGCGCTGCTCGAGTCCTCCCGCGAAACCTGGCGGCTGGTCGACACGGCAGACGACGAATCGCAGATCCAGTTCTTTGCGCGTTCGGCGCTTGCGGGGCTCGGATTCGCCGCGCGCGCCGTCTGCGGCGCCGCCGCCGTCGCCGCGCTCGCTCTGCTCTCCCCCTACCTTGCTCTGGAGCGGGAAGCATGAGCGGCGGGACGGTCGTCGTCGGCTCGGGGGCTTCCGGCGTGCAGTTCGCGCTCACGCTTCTGGAGCGCGGTCTCCCGGTGACGCTGGTGGATGTCGGCCACGTGCGTCCGGAGCCGGTCCGCCCCGATCTCTCCCTGACCGGCCTGAAAGAAGGACTGGACGATCCGGTTTCTTATTTCCTCGGCTCCGGGTACGAGGCCGTTCTGTTTCCCGGCAACGCCGACGAGTACTACGGCTTCCCCCCGAACAAGGACTATGTCTTCCGCTCCGTGCCGCAGCACCGCGTGCGCGCTTCGGGTTTCGCGCCGCTGGTCTCGTTCGCGCAGGGGGGTCTCGCGGAAGCGTGGACCGGCGGCAGCTATCCGTTCAACGACGGCGAGATGGCCGACTGGCCGTTCGGCTACGACGCGCTCGCGCCGCACTACGGCGCCGTCGCGCGGCGGATCGGCATCTCGGGCGAGACCGATGACCTCGCGCGCTTCATGCCGGTGCACGCGCATCTCAGCGCGCCACTGCGTCTCGACGACCACTCGGCCTTTCTGCTGCAGTCCTACGAAAGGGCGCGGGGCTCGCTGAACGGGCGCCTGCGCGCCTGGATGGGCCGCTCCCGTCTCGCAACGGTGCGCGACGACCGGCCCGACGGCCGGCGCGGCTGCACGTATCTGGGGCGCTGTCTCTGGGGCTGCCCGACGGGATCGCTCTGGACGCCGGGTCTCGGACTGAGCGAGTGCCGCACCCGCCAGGGCTTCACCTACCTGCCTGCACGATTCGCGTCGCACTTCGCCGTGGACAGCCGGCGGCGGATCACCCACCTCGTGGCGGAGCCGCCCGGCGGCGGGGCGGCCGAGGAGGTTCCGGTCGACCGGCTCGTGCTCGCGGCCGGCACGCTCCCGTCCGCGCGCATCTTCCTCGAGTCGGTCCGGCGCCTGGACGGCAAGTCCCCGGCGCTTGCGGGACTGATGGACAACCGCCAGATCCTGATGCCGTTCGTGACGACGCCGCTCGTCGGGCGGGCATGGAATCCGGACACGTATCAGTATCACCAGCTCGCGCTGGGGCTCGAGGGCGACACACCGCGCGATTACGTGCACGGGCTCGTGACGACTCTCAAGACCGCCCTCGCGCATCCGATCGTGCAGAACGTGCCCCTGGATCTCCGCTCCGCCCTCGGCGTCTTCAAGGGGGCGCACGCGGCGCTGGGTCTCGTGAACATCAACTTCCACGACACGCGAAGAGACGGAAACCGGGTGTCGCTCGAGCCGGGGGACGCGGACGGCCGCCGCCTGCTGATCGAGTACGCGCCGGAGACCGGCGAGAAGGAGCGGCTCGGCGCGGCCTGCGACCGGATGCGCCGTATCCTGCGCGCTCTCGGCGGCATCGTGCCCCCGGGCATGACTCACGTCCGGCCGATGGGGGCTTCGGTGCACTACGCGGGTCTGCTGCCCATGACCGCCTCCGGGGCGGCGCCGCTGACCTCGGACGCAGGCTGCCGGAGCCACGACTTCGAGAATCTCTGGCTCGCCGACGGAATCACCTTTCCATTCGTTCCGGCGAAGAACCTGACATTTACATTGATGGCGAACGCCACACGGATCGCAGCCGGCTTCTGAGGCGGGCGCGCCGACCGGGCGGCTATACTGTATGCCGGCCCGAACCACGAAAGGATCGTCCATGACTCCGACCCGGCGACTCATTACCGCGTCCGCGTCCGTGCTGCTGGCGCTCTCGCTCACGCCCGAATCCCTCGCCACCTGCGGAGGCGGCGGAGGCGGCGGGCTCGGCGGCGCGACCGCGGGCGGCTCCGCTCCGGAGCAGACCTATCACGTGCCGTGGAAGGTCGTGGGGCCGGGCGCGCCGGCGCCGGCCGGCGATCTGGTCCTCTGGTGGTTCCCGACGAGCGCGGCGGAGACGCGCGGCTCCGAGCTTCTGACCTCGCGTCCCCTGACCGTGGCCTCTGGCAACTGCGTCGGGATGGGCATCGTCACGCTCGAGAACACGGCGCTGCGCACCAAGTACTCGGTGATCGGCGCGACGGCCGCCATCGTGATCTCCGGCCCCGACGGTGCCGAGGCGAAGCGGCTCGACGGAGTGGGCGGCAGCATCGATGTCGGCGCCGTCGAGAAGATGCTGGCCGGCGAGATGGACGCGCGCCGCGACGCGGCGAAGTCCCTGCTCGACTCCGCGAAGGAGAAGGAATCCGCGAAGGACAGCGAAGGCGCCGCCGGTCTGTATCAGCAGGTGTACGACCAGCGGTGTCTGCTTCCCGCCGAAGGGCGCAAGGCGGCCAGGGCGCTGAAGAAGCTCGGCAGGCCGGTCGAGGAAACGGCGTGGCTCGCGGATCCTCCGGCCGGCGTCCCCGAGGAGCCGACCCTCACCGAACCGGTCAACGGCCAGATGATCGCCCTGATGACCGACGGACTTCGGGCCGAGACCGAGGACCGTCTGCTCGATGCGCGCCGCTTCTACCGCGCGGCGCACGAGCTCGATCCTGCCGACCCTGTTCCGCTGCGCTTCCTGGGTGAGCTGTATCGCCATCACACCGGCGAGTGGGATCTGGCGCGGCAGACCTTCGATCGGATACTCGCGATGCGCGCCGATCCGATCTCGCGCGCGGTGGCGCTCCACGGCCTGGGCAAGATGACGATCCACGCCGGCGAGTTCGCGAAGGGCCTGGCGCTGTTCGAGCGGTCGCTCGACGCATATCCCCTCGCGCTCACCTACCGCAATCTGGCCGTCTACTGGAACTCCGAGAATCAGGGCGAGCGGGCGTACGGCCATGTGAAGCGCGCCATGGAGCTCGATCCCGACGACGACTACAACCAGATCTTCGCCGCCACCTACTTCGTCATGCTCGGCCGGTCCGACGAGGCGGCCTCGATCGCGAAGACGCACGAGGGGATGCTCGCGGCGTCGTACAACCTCGCGGCGATCCAGGCGCTGCTCGGCCATCGCGACGAAGCCCTGCGGCTTCTGCGGCGGCACTTCTACGCCTACGAGCAGTTCGACCTGGTGCGCGCCCGCGAGATGAAGGAAGCCCGGGAGGACATCGTCTTCGTGACGCTGCGGGACGATCCGGAGTTCATCGCCCTGACCGCCCTCGCGGACACCCTCCCGAAGGGACCCGCGATGGGAGGCCGTGCTCCGGCCCCCCGATCGCGGTAGATTCCCGGCACGATTTCCGTGCCGGTCGGGAGGGACAGCGATGCGTTTGGTTCCGCGCCTTCGGGCGCGCTGGGCGGCGGGTGGACTCCTCTCCTGTCTTCTCGCCGCATCGGCGCCGGCGCTGACCCTCGAAGAGCGCGCCGCCGCGCTCCGGCCGCTCGAGTCTGCACGGGCGCGCCTGCGCGCCGGCGCGGTGCCGCAGGCCGCGCGGGCGGCGGCGCTTCCGGAGCGTGAGCGCCTCCTCGCGGCCGCTGCGGAGACGCTGCGCAAGGAGACCGCGCTCAGGACCGAGTTCGGCGTGGAGATCACTCCGGCGCTGATTCAGGCGGAGCTCGACCGGATGGTACGCGACAGCCGCGATCCGCAGACGCTCCGCGTGCTGCTCGCGTCTCTCGGAAACGACCCGGTGCTCGCGGCTGAGCTGCTGGCGCGGCCGCTGCTCGCCGACCGGCTGCTGCGAAGCGCCCATGCCGCGCGCGCGGCGGCGCAGGCGCTCCCGCTCGCCGAGGCGGCTGCCGCGGCGGGCCCTGGCGCTGCCTCCGCCGAGGGCGCCCGTGTCCGCGAGTTCCACTGGATGCGCAGCAGGGAATCCGCCGAGCGCTGGGCGTGGCTGCAGGAGTCCCTGGCGGTGTGGTTCGGCTCCGATCTTCGCCCCGGGCGCAGGAGCGCGCCCCGGCGCGGAACGGACGGCGTGACGGTCGTCGAGCTCCTCGACGTGCGCCCGGACTCGGTGCGCCTGCGCGCCGCCGAGTGGCCGTCGCCGTCCTTCGACGCGTGGTGGGCCTCGCTCCGGGGCCGGATCTCCGCGAGCGATCCCGCCGCGCTCTCCGGGATGCGGCTCGACTCGCCGGCCGCCTGCTCCGACGACCGGTGGGATCGCATCGAGGAGCTCACCAACGTCCCGGAGCCGAGAACCGGGCACACCGCCGTCTGGACCGGCCTCGAAATGATCGTCTGGGGTGGACTGTCGCTGACCCCGATTCCGGGAGATCTCGCCAGCGGCGGCGCATACACACCCGCGCTCGATTCCTGGTCGCCGACGGCGGAGAGTCCGCTCTCTCCCGTCGCACGGCACGACCACACCGCCGTCTGGACGGGGGTGGAAATGCTGATCTGGGGCGGCCGCGACAGCAGCAGCCTGCTGTCCTCGGGGTCCGCGTTCAGTCCCGCCGGCGACGACTGGCAGCCGATCAAGGCTCAGACCTTCCTCGGAGCCAGGGCGAGCCACAGCGCCATCTGGTCCGGGAGTCACATGATCGTCTGGGCCGGCGAGACTCCCGGCGGAATTCTCAGCGCGACCGGGGCCGGGTACGACCCGTTCAACCGGACCTGGTATCAGATCGCGACGGCGCCCGGCTCGGTGGGGCCCCGCGCCGGGCACACAGCGATCTGGACGGGCACCCAGATGGTCGTCTGGGGCGGACACGGTCTCGCGGGCCTGCTCGGTACCGGAGGCACGTACACGCAGAACGGAAACTCCTGGCTCGCCACGCCCGGCGTCAATGCTCCTGCCGCGAGGGAGAAGCACCGCGCGATCTGGACCGGTGTCCAGATGATCGTTTGGGGGGGTGAAGGACTGACGGGACCGCGCAACGACGGCGCGGCTCTTTACCTGCCAGGCGGCCCCTGGGCTCCCATGACGACGGCCGGAGCGCCGACGGCGCGCTGCGGCCATTCCGCGGTCTGGAGCGGAAGCGAGATGGTCGTCTGGGGCGGCGACGAATCGTGCGGACGGGGCGGTGTGACCCGCACCGGCGGACGCTACGACCCTGGCGACGATTCGTGGAGGCCGACGAACGCCCAGTCGAGTCCCGACGGCCGGACCGGCCACTCGGCGGTCTGGGCCGGCGACCGGATGATCATGTGGGGCGGCCGCGTCGCGGGCCCACCGCAGGGCGACGGGGCCTCGTACTGCGCGCTCGGAGGCTCGTGCACGCCGATCACCTGGTATCAGGACTCCGACGGCGATCACTTCGGCAATCCGGCGGTCACGACGCCTTCGTGTCTCGCGCTGCCGGGCTACGTCCCGGTCGGAGGCGACTGCAACGACGGCGACCCGCTCATCAACCCGCAAGCCGCGGACTCGAACTGCAACGGTAAGGACGAGAACTGCAGCGGCGCTCCCGACGAGCAGTACGTCCCCATCCCGACCTCGTGCGGCACCGGCGCCTGCGCCCGCGCGGGGCAGTTCGTCTGCATCGCGGGCCTCGTCCAGGACACCTGCGTTCCGGGAGTGCCGTCGCTGGAGATCTGCGACGGCATCGACAACGACTGCGACGGGAATATCGACATTCTGCCGCCGCCGGTCGCCGCCGCCTCCGCGGCGCCCACGCCGCCCCTGCCCCTGGTCTCCGTCACCGCGCAGGGGCCAGCCGCCGGGGCGAGGCCTGAGGAGCGGCTGATCGCAGCGGCGGTGGCGCTCGAAGAGGTGCTCGATCGCCGGCGAAGCTGGCCCGCCGGCAATCCCGGGTCCAGACCGGCCTTCGATCGGGCGGCGGCCGAGGCGCGCGCTCGGGCACGCCTCGACTCCGGGTCGCGCCAGAGCACGCTGGTCGCCTCGAAGTGGAGCCGCGCGATCGGCCCCGCGGAGGTGCAGGCCGAGCTGGACCGCATTGGCAGGGAGACGCAGGACCCGTCCCTTCTCCAGGATCTGTTCCACGCGCTCGGCGACGACGCGCGCCTCGCTGCGGAGACCCTCGCGCGGCCGCTTCTCGTGGAGCGAACCGCCCGCTCTCTCTACTCTCGCGACGCGGCGCTGCATGCCGCGACCCGCGCCGCGGCCTCTGCGGAGTGGGAGTCGCTGCGGTCGTCCTGGAACGGCGATGCCAGCCGCTGGCTCCCGCGCGCGCGCGCCGCGGCCGCCGCGGCGCCTGGGGCCCGCCTGCTCCTCTCCCGCCTCGGCGGACCTGCAACCGCGGAGCTGCTGCCGGTCGGCATGGACGGCTATCGCGCGCGCGCCGCCGCCCTCCCTCAATTCTCCGCGGCGCTCGAAGAAACGGATGAGGCGTTTGTCGGCCGGATGCTCCTGTCGTCCGGTGCGGACGGGTCGCGCGTCGCCGAGCTGGCCTGGCCGAAGATACCCTTCGACGTCTGGTGGGCGGGCGAGTCCTGGAGATATCCCCCGGCACCTGCGCAGAGCGGCGGCGCCTACCAGCTCCCCGCGACCGCGGCGACCCCGTGCACGATCGATACCTGGACGCCGACGACCGTAGCAAGCGCGCCGGCGGCCCGGTCGGGGCACACCGCCATCTGGACGGGGGTCGAGATGATCGTCTGGGGAGGCATCGGTCTGAATTCGGGTGGACGCTATTTCCCCGCCACCGACTCATGGCTTCCGACGAGTGTCGGCAGCGGGGTTCCGGTGGGACGCGACGCTCAGACCGCCGTCTGGACCGGCACGGAGATGATCGTGTGGGGTGGCCAGAACTCGAATGGGACCTTCGTCGGAACCGGGGGCCGCTACAACCCCGCCACCGACACCTGGTCCCCGACCCCGGATGCCGGAGCCCCAACCGCCCGCGCACAGCACACGGCCGTGTGGACCGGCACCGAGATGATCGTTTGGGGCGGCTTCAGCCCCGCCTCGACCCAGAGCGGCGGGCGCTATTCCCCCGCGACGAATTCGTGGACACCGACGCCTCTGGGTCCGACGGCACCGGCGGCGCGCGGCGCTCACGGTGTCGTTTGGACAGGGACGGAAATGATCGTGTGGGGAGGAGCGACGGCACCCAATGTCTATCCCATCATCGGCGGGAGGCTGAACCCGGCGACCGGAGTCTGGATCCCGACGTCCACCAACGGGCAGCTCGTGCCGGGCCGGGCACTCCAGGCGACCGCCTGGATCCCTCCCCAGATGTTCGTCTGGGGCGGCATCGAAGGGTATACGCCGGTCGAGACGGGCGCCGCCTACGACGTGAATCAGGATGACTGGCGATACATCCGGCGCATCGGTGTTCCGCCTGCCCGCTATCTGCACACGGGGGTGGAGGCGCGCGGCGAGTTGCTGGTCTGGGGCGGGCTCGGGACCGGCTCGAACTTCTTCAATACGGGCGGCCGGTACGACTCGGCGACCGACACGTGGACGCCCACCGCCGGCTTGGTGGCTCCGACGGCGCGGATCGCGCACACGGCGACGTCCACCGGTCCGGCCATGATCATCTGGGGGGGATTCAACGGCTTCTTCGCGGAGGCGACCGGCGCTTCGTACTGCATCGGATGCATCCCGGCCCCGGTCTATCGCGACGCCGACGGCGACGGCTGGGGGGACCCCGCCGTCTCGATCACCTCGTGCGGGGCGACGCCGGGCTATGTCACGAACAGCCTCGACTGCGACGACACCGCTGCCGGAGTGAATCCGGGGCACCTCTGCGACCGGACCTGCGATGGGGCGGACGACAACTGCTCCGGCGCTCCCGACGAGGGGTACCAGCCCGTTTCCACCCAGTGCGGCCTCGGTGTCTGCGCCCGCACAGGGAACACGTCCTGCTCCGCCGGGACCGTGCTCGACTCCTGCGTTCCCGGAACACCGGGCCAGGAGGTCTGCGGCGACGGCCTCGACAACGACTGCGACGGCGCCGTGGACAACGGGTGCCCCTGACGGCCGGGCGCACGCGCGGCACGCGGACAGTGCGGTAAAATCGTCCCGCGCCCCTGCGGCGCGGAGGCTCCACCTGCATGTGGCACGACACGATTCTCGGCACGATCGGCGGCACGCCGCTCGTCCGGCTGAACCGGATCACGGCGCATCTGCCGTGCACCGTCCTCGCCAAGCTCGAGTTCTTCAATCCCGGCGGCTCGGTGAAGGACCGTATCGGGCTCTCCATGGTCGACGCCGCGGAGCGCGACGGCTCGCTGCGCCCCGGCGGCACGATCATCGAGGGCACTTCGGGCAATACCGGCACCGGCCTGGCGCTCGCCGCCATCGCGCGGGGCTACCGCTGCATCTTCACGACGACAGACAAGCAGAGCCCCGAGAAGATCTCGATTCTCAAGGCGCTGGGCGCCGAGGTCGTCGTGTGCCCCACGAACGTCCATCCGAAGGACCCGCGGTCCTATTACCAGGTGGCGCGCCGGCTCGCGAAGGAAATCCCGAATTCGTTCTACATAAACCAGTACGACAACCCGGCGAACTGGCCGGCGCACTACGTCGGCACCGGTCCGGAAATCTGGAAGGACACCGATGGCAGGGTGACGCACTTCATCGCGGGCGCCGGCACCGGCGGAACGATCTCGGGCACCGCGAAGTTCCTGAAGGAGCGCAACCCGAAGGTGCGCGTCGTCGGCGTGGATCCGTTCGGGTCGGTCTACTACAAGTACTGGCACACGCGGGAGTTCGACGAGAAGGAGATCTACCCCTACATCACCGAGGGGGTCGGCGAGGACATCCTGGCCGGCAACATGGATTTCGATCTCGTGGACGACTACGTGCGCGTCACCGACCGCGACGCGATGCTCATGACGCGCCGGCTCTGCCGCGAGGAGGGGATGTTCGTCGGCGGCTCGTGCGGCATGGCGATGTTCGGAGCCCTCGACTGGATGCAGGTTCACCGCGACGAGCTGACGGAGAAGAGCGTCGTGGTCGTGCTGCTGCCCGACGGGGGATTCCGGTATCTGAACAAGATCTACAACGACCGCTGGATGCAGGAGCACGGCTTCATCGAGCGCCAGCCCGAGCTGACGGCCGCGCAGGTGCTGGCGGCGCGGCCCGGCTCCAGGCCGCTCATCGCCGTGCCGCACGACGCCACGGTGTCGGACGCCATCGCGACCCTCGCGCACAACGACGTGTCCCAGGCGCCGGTGCTGCGCGACGGCGTGCCGGTCGGCAGCCTGACGGAGTCGTCGCTCCTGTCGCTGCTCATCCAGAAGCCCGAGACGAAGACGCGCCTCGTGATGGACATCATGGGGGAGCCGTTCCCGGTCATCGAGCCGACCACGCCGATCGGCGAGCTGGGCGCCCAGCTCGAGTCGAAGCGCGGAGCGGTGCTGGTGCGCGGGGCCGGCGAGCGGCTCGAGATCCTCACCAAGACCGATCTGATCGGCGCCCTCGCCGGGCGCTGAACGCCTCTACCGCCCCGGCAGGCGGTAGACGTCGCGAGACGGCTTGAGCGGGCGCATCAGCCAGTAGGGGCGCCGCAGGCCGTCGGGCGAGTGCGTCGCGGCGCCGCGCGTCTGCTCCAGCCAGCGACGGTACACCGCGCGCGATCTCGCCGTGTCCACCCTGACATCCCCATGCGCGTCCCCCGCCTCGGCGCGGCGCACGCGGACCGCCTGGTGCCAGCAGTGCATCCCGGAGACGGGATCGGGGTGCACCGCGAAGGTCAGGTTCTGGTGCACGCCGGCATCGGTCCACCAGATCCGGCCGGTGTCGGGATCGTTCGAGGAGAACGGACCGACGCCGGCGGAGCGGCGGAGCTTCCACTCACCCGGTGTCCTGCGGGCCTGGCCGTCGGCGAATGCCGGCCCGCGCAGCGAGACCGTGGACATCGCCTGGCGCTGCGCCCCCTGCTCCCCCTCCGGACGCCATCGCCCCATGTGGTGGCTGCAGGCCACGACGCCGGGGCGGATGCCTTCCGTGACCCACGCCTTCACCACGAAGTGGCCGATCTCGGTCTCCACGCGCACGAGATCCCCCGTGGCGAGACCGCCGAGACGCCGTGCGTCGGCCGGATGCATCCAGAGCGGATTCGTGTGCGCGATCTCGTCGAGCCACTTGGAGTTGCCGCTGCGCGTGTGGATCTGCACCGGCAGCCGAAACGTCGAGATCAGCGGCATCTGCCCCGGCTCCAGATTGCCCGGATGCACGTGGCTGCGGATGTACCAGGGGAGCGCCTGCTCCGGCCAACCCCACTCCGCGAGGGTCCGCGACCAGAATTCGAGCCGTCCCGAGGGCGTGGGAAAGCCGCGAAGCACGCGCCCGTCCACGGAGATTCCTGCCAGACGCCGCCCGTCCGCGTCTCCGTCCGGCGACGGCAGCGGCACGACATTCGGGCCGGCCGGCTTCGGCGCCCGCGTGAAGACCCGGCCGATCGCATCGGTGTGCGTGTCCTGAAGCTCCGCCTCCGCGACCGGCTGCCCGTACAGCGGGCCCACCGACGCGGAGATCTCGAACGCCCCGGTGCGCCGCATGTATTCGAGGGGCGATTGTCCGCGCGCCGCCGCCGCCTCCGGAAGACCCGGGACCGAGTTCTCGAACATCCACCCGTAGTACTCGTCCACCGAGAGCGGCGTGCCGGGCCGGCTCTTCGACTCGAAGTGGCGGCGGATCCCCAGCACGCCGTCGGGATCGATGCGCCACGACAGAGCGATCCAGAACTCGTTCTCCTCCCAGACCTCGCCCGGATTGGTCTCGCGGCTGTCCTTGACGGCGCGTCCCTGGCGCTGCGCGAGCGCCCGCATCACCGGCTGGCGGAATCCGATCCACTGGCCGTCGTACTGCTCGTACGAGTGCACGTCGTGCCGCTCGGTGGAGTGCCCCATCGGCAGCACGTAGTCGGCGAAGAAGGCGGTTTCGCTCCACGTCGGCGTGAGGGCGACGTGCAGGCCGACCCGATCGGGGTGGCGGAACATCTCGACCCACGAAAAGCCGTCGGGGTTCGTCCAGACCGGGTTGTAGACGCGCGAGAAGTACACTTCGAGCCGGCTCCCCTGCTGCTCCAGCAGGTGCGGCAGCAGGAACGACAGCTCGTTCATCGCGAGCGGGTACTCGACCGGCCAGGTCCGTTCGTTCCACGCCGGCGGATGCGGCGGCATGTGAATCGGGCGCGGCACGAACTTGTTCCACCCGTTCGGCGCGACGCCGCCGGGAGTCGAGACGGCGCCGGTCAGCGCGTTGAGCAGAAAGAGACAGCGCGCCACCTGCCAGCCGCCCAGATTCCCGGTCGTGGCGCTGCGCCAGGTGTGGGTCGATAGAGCGGTGCCGGCGCCGGCGACGGTGCGCGCGATCGACTCGATCGTCGCGGCGTCGACCCCCGATTCCACGGCGGCGAACTCGAACGTGAACTCCGCGTAGAGCCCCGCGAGGAACTGTTCGAAGCGCGGGAACTCCGGAGCCCGGTTCGGCTCCTTGTGGGCGAGATACTCCTGCCAGTTCCAGAACCGGCGTACGAAGTCACGGTTCCAGGAGCCGGTCTCCAGCAGGTGCCGCGCGATCGCAAGGAGGATCGCTGCCTCCGAGCCCGGGAACGGCGCGATCCAGTGGTCGGCGTGGCTCGCGGTGTTCGAGAGCCGCGTGTCGAAGACGATCAGCTTCGCCCCCGCCGCCTTGCCGTCCATCACGCGCTGGGCATGGGGGTTGAAATAGTGCCCCGCTTCGAGGTGCGAGGAGATCAGCAGGATCACCTTCGCGCGTGCATGGTCGGGGCTCGGCCTGTCGCAGCCCATCCAGTACTGGTAGCCGGCGCGGGCGGAGCTGCTGCAGACATTCGTGTGCGAATTGTGCCCGTCCACCCCCCACGCCGCGAGCACGCGCTCGGTGTAGCCGTCCTCGCCCGGACGGCCGACGTGATACATCACTTCATTCGCACGGCCGCTCGTGACCGCCGCGCGGATGCGCCGTGCGATGTCGTCGAGCGCCTCGTCCCAGCCGACGCGCACCCACTTCCCGTCCCCCCGCGCACCCGAGCGCTTCATGGGGTGCAGGATCCGATCCGGATCGGCGATCTGATTCAGCGTCGCCGGCCCCTTCGCGCAGTTGCGTCCGCGGGAGCCGGGGTGCTCGGGATTCCCCTCGAGCTTCCGGATGCTGCCGGTTTCCTTGTCCACGTAGGCGAGCAGGCCGCACGCCGACTCGCAGTTGAAGCAGGTCGTCGGCACCAGCGCGTAGCGCTTCTCGACGCGCCGCGGCCAGGCGCGCGAGTCGAGCTCCGTCCAGTCGTCCCATCGCTCGCGCGGCGGGTAATTCGAAAGCGGCCGCGTCATGCCTGCGGCACCGACTGCCCGCCCTGCACCCAGGCATGCTCGAACGCGCCGATCCCCAGCACCGCCGCCGCGGCGGCGGGCAGGCCGGCCCAGGGCGCCAGAAGCCCCGCCAGCCCGGCGGCGACAGCGGTGAGCAGCCACCCGCGGTACCGCCCGCGCGTGATCTCCCGCGCCGCGAGACTGGCATGCACCGTCGGGTGCGGGAGCATCAGCTCGGCGGCGATGAGGAGCAGGTGCACGCCGCCCGCGATCGAAAGGAGTAGCGCCAGCGGCGCGGCGGCGGCCGGTTCGGTCAGCAGCGCGGCGGGGAGCAGCGCGGCCGCGCCGGCGACGAGCGCCTGAACCACGAGGTGCGGCGCGGTGAGCGGGCTCTGCCACAAATCCCGTCCCTTCGCCTGCGCGAACAGCCAGCCGGTGTAAGCGGCAGCCAGCACCGCGAGCGGGATCCCCGGAATCGCCGCGGGAATCGGCGCCGCGGCGTGCGCGGCGAGACAGAGTCCGAACCCCGCGAGGATGAATCCGCCGCGCACGAGCCACGACCGCCACTGCGGCCGCGTAAAGATCATCCAGAACCGCTCCGGATGCTCGAGGTCCCAGACGAGCAGTGCGCCCGTGATCGCGAGGAACGCGAGGGAGATCGCGGGGGCGATCCAGCGGAGGATTGCGCCGTCCAGCGCGAGACCGCCGGCCGCCGCGAGCAGCCACGCGACGAGATACGCCCCCGCCGCGACCGACTTCGTGAGCGTGTAGAGACTCACCCGCCAGTCCCATGGCATGCCGTGCGGAATGTCGTAGGAGAGCAGGGCCGCCGCCGAATTGTTCGGAGCGCCCGCCGGTGCCGGGTGCCCCGACACGACGAGGCCCGGTCCCGCGGACTGCTCGGACCACATGAAGAGCCCGCCGCCGGGACGCGCCGCGGCCAGCGGATCGAGCGCCGCGGGGTGGCCGCCGCGATAGAAGAGTTTCGGGTGCGTTCCCTTCTCGGGCCGGCGCACCGCGAGCGCTTCGCGATTCACGAGACGCGTCACGGGGCTGGCCGCGTCGTTGAGGTCGCCGACCAGGATCGCCTCCGTCGGACAGACGATGACGCACGACGGCGCGAGGCCGACGTCGAGGCGGTGCGCGCAGAAGTTGCACTTCTCGGCGAAGCCGTCCTCCGGATTGATGAAGATCGCGTCGTACGGACAGGCGGCGATGCAGGCCTTGCAGCCGATGCAGACCGACTTGTCGAAGTCCACGATGCCGTCGCTGCGCCGGAACATCGCCGCCGTCGGACAGGCGGTCGTGCACGGCGCGCGGTCGCACTGATTGCAGCGAGTGACCTGGAAGGCGCGGCGCGCCAGCGGAAACACGCCGGCGTCCACGGATTTGACATAGGTCCGCGTGACGCCGAGCGGAACCTCGTTCTCGGACTTGCAGGCCGTCGTGCAGGCGTGACAGCCGATGCAGCGCGTCTGGTCGATCACCTTCGCCCAGCGCGGCGGCGGAACGGGCGCCGCGGCGGGCTCGCGCGGGAGGGTCGGCACCGCCGCACGTTACCCGCCGCGCCGGGGTGAGTCAATGCGCGTCACGGCGTATCATCCCCCCATGCGCACACGGCCTCTCGGACGCACCGGGCTCGCAGTGTCGGAAGTCGGTTTCGGAGCGTGGGGAATCGCCGGCACACTCTGGCTCGGAAGCACCGAAGAGGAGTCGCGCCGCGCCCTGGCGGCGGCGCACGACTCGGGCATCACATTCTTCGACACGGCGCTGGCCTACGGCGACGGCCTCAGCGAGCGGCTCATCGGCGAGACGCTGCGCGCGCCGCTCGCGGGCGGCTCGGCGATCGTCGCGTCCAAGATTCCCCCGAAGAACCGGCTCTGGCCCGCCCGGCACGACGTCCCGCTGGCCGACGTCTTCCCCGCGGACTACGTGCGCGCGTGCACCGAGGCGTCGCTCGGGTTTCTCGGGCTGCCGGCGCTCCCGCTGCAGCAGTTCCACGTCTGGCAGGACCGCTGGCTCGACGACCCGGGGTGGGACCGCACGCGCGAGGCGATGCTCCGGCTCAAGGAGGAGGGCAAGGTCCTGCACTGGGGGATCTCGATCAACGACCACGACCCGGCGAGCGCGATGCGCGCGCTGCGCGATCCGCTGTTCGAGACGGCCCAGATGATCTACAACATCTACGATCGCTCGCCGGAGCCGGCGCTGTTCCCCTTCGCCGCGGAGCGGGGTCTCGGAATCATCAATCGCGTCCCGTTCGACGAAGGGGGTCTCACCGGCGCGATCGAGCCGAAGACGCGATTCGCTGCGGGCGACTTCCGCGCGCGCTACTTCCGCGGCGAGCGGCCGGCGGAGGCTGCCCGCCGCGCCGGGGCGCTGAAGCCCCTGCTCGGCTCCGAAGCGGCAACACTCCCCGAGCTGGCGCTGCGGTTCTGCCTCTCGCGTCCCGAAGTCTCGGTCGTGATCCCCGGCGCGCGCACACCCGGGCACGCACAGGCGAACGCCGCCGTCTCCGACGGACGGCGCCTCTCCCCGGCCCTCCTCGGCCGTCTGGCGGAGCATGCGTGGGAGAAGAACTGGTATGCAACCTGAATCGCGCCGGCCGCTGAAGGGGCGGGGCGCCGTGACCAGCCCCGCGGGGCGATACGAGAGCCGGCCCATCGTCCTCGATCCGGATGCGCAGGACCCCGACGAGCCGCCGCGCCATCCCGAAACGACGGTGACCCCCGAGACGACGCGGACGATCCTCGCGTCCAACGACTCCCCCGACATTCCCTTCGATCACTCGATCAACCCGTACAAGGGCTGCGAGCACGGCTGTGTGTACTGCTTCGCCCGGCCGACGCACTCCTGGCTCGGCCTCTCCCCGGGACTCGACTTCGAGACGAAGATCTTCTCGAAGCCGCAGGCCCCCGCGCTGCTGCGCACCGAGCTTGCCCGACCGGGCTGGCGCTGCGAGGCGATTGCGCTCGGCGCGAACACCGACCCCTACCAGCCGGCGGAGCGGAAGGAGCGGATCACCCGCGCGCTGATCGAGGTCATGACGGAGCACCGCCAGCCGTTTTCCATCGTGACGAAGTCGCACCTGGTGGTGCGCGATCTGGACCTGATCGCGCCGATGGCGGCGCAGCGGCTCGCGAACGTGTATCTCTCCATCACGACCCTCGACCCGGCCCTCGCGCGCACGATGGAGCCGCGCGCGCCGGCGCCCCACAGGCGTCTCGATGCGATCCGCGACCTTTCGGCGGCCGGCGTCCCCTGCGGCGTGCTCGCCTCTCCGATGATCCCCGGGCTCAACGACTCCGAGCTGGAGCGGATCCTCGAGGCGGCCGCCGGCGCCGGCGCGCTCTCGGCGAACTACATCCTGATCCGGCTGCCGCACGAGCTGAAGGAGATCGTCAGCGACTGGCTCCATGAGCAGTATCCGCTCCGCGCGAAGCGGGTGCTCTCCCTGATCCGCCAGATGCGCGGAGGGCGCCTGAACGATCCGGATTTCGGAAGCCGCCACCGCGGCGCCGGCCCGCTCGCGGAGATGCTCTCCACGCGCCTGCACACCGCGCGCAAGCGGCTCGGCCTCGCCGAGCGGCTGCCCGCGCTCGACACGACGCGCTTCCGCGTTCCGGTGCCTCCGGGCGGCCAGCGGTCCCTCTTCGAAACCCCCTGACCCTGATTCCGCCGGCGTCGCCCGGAGCTGCCGAGCCGGCACAGGCAGTTCCGGCCGCGACGCCCGGAATCAGAGAGCGCCCCGCGGCTGGCCGATCCGGATCCCGCGGTCGCGCAGGCGATCGAGCGCCGCCGAGAGCGACTCTTCCCGCCGCAGGCGTCCCTCCTCGAAGAGGTGCATCTGCCGCGGCCCGGTGACGAGCGCGGCGCACGACAGGGTCATGCCCCGCAGACGCACGCGCCGCTTCCGCAGGCGGCGGAAGAGCGCCAGCGCCTCGTCGCGCAGCACCGTGTCGGAAGCGGTCGGCTCGCCGAGACGCCGCTGCCCCGCCGCCGCGCGGTCGTCGGCGTAGCGGATCACGAGGCCGATCCGCCCCGCCCGCGCACTCCGCGCGCGCAGCGCCCGGCCCGCCTCGTGCACCGCTCCGCTCAGCGCGGCGCACAGCGGCGCCTCGTCCACGAGATCCCCCGCCAGCACGGCGTCGAACGACAGCCCCGGGCGCCGCTCCGGCGGGCGGACCGGAGTCGGGTCGATCCCGAGCGCCCGTTCGTGCAGCACGATGCCGAGCGATCCGAACGCGAGGGTGAGATGACCGATCGAGAGCGCCGCCAGCTCGCGCACGATCCGGATGTTCAGATCCTGCAGCTCGTCCGCCACCGGCGCCGCGACTCCCGGCAGCCGGCGCACCGGCATCGGTGCGAGAAAGACCGCCTCGCCGCCCGGCGCGACCTCGAGCAGACCGCCCGTTCCGCTGGTCTCGGAGGCGACGCGGCTCACCAGCTTGTTCACCGCCACGCCGGCGGCGGCCGGCAGCCGCAGGCGCTCCCGGATCTCGCGCCGGAGCCGCGCCGCAAGATCCATGGGCGGACCCCACAGACGCCCCGTTCCGGTGACGTCGAGGAAGGCGCGCCCGTAGCCGACCGGCTCGACGACCGGCGTGATGCGCGCCAGGATCTCGCGGACCGCCGCGGCGGCGCGAGCGTAGAGCGGCTCGTCGGGGCCGATGACGATCACGTCGCGGCAGAGACGCGCCGCCGCCTCGACCGGCATCCCCCGCCGCAGTCCGGCGCGGCGCGCCTCGTCGGACAGCGACAGGACCCGCGCGCGCGGCGCGTCGGCGGCGACGGCGACCGGGCGCCCCGCGAGCCGCGGCGTGCGCACCCGCTCCACCGCCACCGCGAACGCGGAAATGTCGAGGTGGATGATCTGACGCATGACCTGCCTCGGGGGGCAGGTTGAAACTAGACGAAAGTCAGACGGAAGTCGAGCGCTCCCCGAAACGCGGCGGCACGGAGGCGCCGGCGGAGAGGAGGATGCTGATCCCCTCCTCGACGGAGAGGTCGGTTTCGAGGACGTCCTCCGGGGGAAGCACGACCACGTCGCCGACGTACAGGTGGTTGGTCGGGACGTAGACGGTCCGCAGCTCCTGGGTGGTGCCGTCAGCCCGGTCGAACTTGAAGGCGCCGGTCAGGAACCCGGGGGTCGTCCGGCCGGGCAGCCGGGCGAGCACGAACTTCTGGAACGATTGCCGGGACTCGGGACTTCCGAAGCCGCTGAGCACCTTTTTGAGAGTTCCGTAGATCGTTCCGACGATCGGAAAGACCTCGAGAAGGTCTTCGGCGGAGTCGAGCAGCCGGCGGAGGGGCCCGGTCGAGAAGAGCAGCCCCGTGACGAAGATCACGATGAGGGTGACGAGCACCCCCGTCCCGGGGATTGTCCGGCCGTAGAAGTGCATCACGATCGGCCGGGTCAGGCCCTCCAGGTAGGTCAGGAGCCACCAGAAGACCTTCACCGTCAGGACGATCGGGATGAGGATGATCAACCCGGCGATCATCCGGTTCCGGAACGCCTGCCAGAGGGATCGCCGCGCCCTCCGGACCTGTCGGTTCAAGACATCCGCGTCCATCCCTGGGGATCCTCCGGCGGGCCTGCTTCCTGCCCGGGGGGCAGTTTAAGCCTGTTGCATTCTCCCCGTCCTGATGTAATGTTTGTTGGGATGTTCACAACAAGCTGATGAGTGCAAGCCCTATCCCGGCGCGACGGGCAAGCCCCAGGCGGCAGGATGGGGACACTGGGGATGATCCTGCGGTCCGGCGCCGTCGCGCCGGGGTCTTGAGAGTACGGTCTTGAAGGCGGCGCGGCAGGCGAGTTCGCTTCTCGGATCCCACCTCCGGGAACTGCGCGAAGAGACCGGCTTCACGCTGCGCGACGTCGAACAGGCGACGCGCGCGCTGTCGGAGCCGATCGCGTTCGACGCGCTGTCGCGCATCGAGACCGGCCAGTCGCTCGTCTCTCCCGAAAAGATTCTCGTTCTCTCGCGCGTCTATCACGTGCCGCCACAGCAGTTCCTCGACATGCTCGAGCTGGAGCAGTTGGGCGCCGGGCGCGCCGCGCCGGCCGACCCCGAGACCTGCATGGCCGAGGCGAACGCCGCGCGCGAGAAGGGCGATCTCCGCGAAACCTACGCGACGCTGCGCGGCGGACTCGTCACGCTGACGGCGCGCGGCATCGAGGGCGCCGCCGACGCCGAATGGGCGGCGCGCTTCCACATCAACATCGGCTCGACGCTGCGGCAGATGGGCAAGCACCGCGCCGCGCAGAGCCACTACGAGCAGGCGCTCGAATACCGCACCCTGCCCGAACGGCTCACCGCGATGGCGCTCACCGGACTCTCGGGAATCGCCTATCAGATGGACCGGCTGCGGGCCGCCGAAGGGCTGGCGCTCGCCGCGCTCAAGTCGGCCCGGCGGACGGAGGAGCCGCATCTCATCGGCCTCGCCTGCCTCGAATTGTCCAACATCCTCGAGGACCTCGGCTCGAATCATTCCGCCCTGCGATTCATTCGAAGCGCCGTGGAGCATCTCGACCGGGCGCCCCGCTGCCCGCAGCAGGTGACGGCGCGTTACAACCTTGGACTCCGTCTCGAGGCGCTCGGCGACACCCCGGGCGCCGATGCCGCATGGGACGAGGGTCTCGCCGCGGCCGGCACCTTCGGCGACCCGCGGCTGCGGATCCGGGGCCTCTTCGAAACCGGCCGGGCGGCCTTCCAGAGGGGGGACATCCCTCGCGCCGCCCTGCGCCTGCGCGCCGGGCGGGACGCCGCCGCCGCGCGCAATCTGCGTGCGGAACAGTTCCACTGTGCGTATTTCCTCTGGTGCCTCGCGTTGAGATCGGGAAAGGCGGATGAGGCGCGCGCCTGGCTGGCTGAGCTCAAGCCGCTCCGGCTGCTGCTCGATCAGAGGACGGAGGAGTTGCTTGCGTTCGACCAGTTCATCCATCAGACACGCGCGCGGAAGCGCGCACGGAGGCCACCATGAAGTGCCGTCCTCGAACACTGCCGTACGCGTGCTTGCTCGCAGCCATGCTGCTTTTCCCCTCCCTCCCCAATCGCGCCGCGGAAGACACATTCACCGCGGTGAACCCCGCGACGGGCCAGACCGAAGCCGTGTGGATCGGCACGCCCGCGGGGACGTCGCTCCGGGAGGTGTACTGGTCCGTGCTGCAGGATGAAGGCTGGGCGCCTGCGGTGCGCGTGACGACCGATGCCGCGGACGATCACCGGCCGACGCTGGCCTTCAGCCCCGCGGGAGCGCGGCACCTCGTCTTCTGGAAGTCGCAGACGATCGACACGGTGTACTACACGACGTCTCCGGCCACGGGCGGCGCATGGACGACGCCCGTCGCGATTTCGGATCCGGCGGAGACGAGCCGCGATCCTCGCGTCGTGGTGCACGGCGGAACCGTCTCCGCGGCCTGGAGCACCTGCCCGACGACCGGTTCTCCGAAGATCGTCGTCGGCAAGGGCGACAGCGCCGATCCGTGGGCCCGAACGACGATCGCCATTCTGAACCCCGGCGCCTCACCCGCGGTGCAGATCGCGAGCGCGGCCGGACACCTGTGGGTCGATTGGATCGACTCGGCGAGCTCGCTTGGTTACTCCGAGTCGCTCTCCGGCACGTGGGGCGCGGTGAACAATGAGCCGTATCTCGGAGTCGCCGACATCGACGCCGGCAGGCTGCGGATCAAGGGTCGCGTCGTGAATTAGGCGAAGGAGCGGGGCCCTCGCCCGGTCACTCCCGGGCGAGGGACTCCCCTTCATCTTCGTACACCCGGAAGAGCTGCGTGAGGCCGGTGAGCTGCAGCAGGTCGTGCACCTTGCCGGTCGGCCGCAGCAGCACGAGCGGCACCCCCTGCCCCTCCGCGGTGCGCCGGCAGGCAACGAGCGCACCCAGCCCGCTCGAATCCATGTAGCTCACCTTCTGCAGGTCCACGACGATGCGGCGCGCGCCGCCGTCCAGCAGGCGCGAGACAGTGTCGGTGAGCTGGGAGTCCCCAATGCCGATCGCGATCCGGCCCGAGAGCGCGAGAACGGCCGCGTCGCCGACGGTGCGGAGCTTCGCTCTCAAGCCCCGTTGCCGGAGCCGGGCGCGTGCTTCACGAGCCGCACGATGTTGCCGCCGCCCGGCCGGGGGAGCACGTCCACCTCGTCGACGAAGCTCTTCATCAGCAGGAAGCCGCGCCCGCTCGCGCGATGCAGGTTCTCGGGGCGCGTGGGATCGGGAGTCTTCTCGGGATCGAAGCCGGTGCCGCGGTCCTCGACGGTGACGACGACGTCGGGCCCGCCGAACTCGAAGGACACGATGACCTTCTTGCGGGCGTCCAGCGCATTGCCGTGCTTGACCGCGTTGATTGCCGCCTCGCGCACCGCGAGGGCCAGATTGAGCGCCTGGTCCTCGGTGAACCCGACCTCCCCGCTCACCGTGTCGGAGAGCGTGTGGAGCAGGTCCACGTGCTTTACGTCGCTCGGAAATGCCAGCGTCAGGCGGCTCTGCGAGCTCATCAGGAGCGCTCCGTCAGATGTGTTCGAGTCTAGAAACCCCGCCCGCCAGTGTCAACCGAACGGCGGTCCAGGATCCTGTATTGGAGCGCCTCGGCGACGTGCGGGGCCGCCACCTTCAGGGCCCCCTCGAGGTCGGCGATGGTCCGGGCGACCCGCAGCACCCGCGTCCACGCGCGCGCGGACAGGCCCAGGGACTCCATGGCGCGGGCGAGGAGGCGGCCGCCGGCAGCGTCGGGGGCGGCGTGCGCTCTCAGGGCGCGGGGCGAAAGCAGCGCATTCAGACCGGTGCCGCGCCGCCTCTGCCGCTCCCGGGCCTGCGCGACCCTGGCCCGCACCGGCGCGCTGGGCTCCCCGGCCGCCGGCTCCTGCATTTCCGCCGCCGAGAGCGGCGGGAGCCAGACGTGGAGATCCATCCGGTCGAGCAGCGGGCCGCTGATCCGCGAGCGATAGCGCGTGACCGATGCCGGCGAGCAGAGACACGGCCTTCGTTCATCCCCGAGGTGGCCGCACGGGCAGGGATTCAGCGCCGCGATGAGAAGCGACCGCGCCGGGAACTCGATCGCGGCATGCGCGCGTGCGACGACGAGGCGGCCTTCTTCGAGCGGCTGGCGCAGCGACTCCAGGGTGCGCCTCGAGAACTCCGGCATCTCGTCGAGAAAGAGAACGCCCGCGTGCGCCAGACTGATCTCGCCCGGCCGCACGGGCGTTCCGCCCCCGGTCATCGAGGCTTCGGACGCGGTGTGGTGCGGCGCGCGCAGCGGCGCGGTGCGGATGAGCCCGGCGCCGGCCGGCAGGAGACCCGCGACGCTGTAGAGACAGGTGACTTCAAGCGCCTCGGACGGCGTGAGCGGCGGCAGCAGCCCCGGCAGACGGCGAGCCAGCATCGTCTTGCCGGCGCCCGGTGGCCCGATGAAGAGCAGATTGTGACTGCCCGCCGCCGCGATTTCGACGGCGCGGCGGCCCACCACCTGCCCGCGGACGTCTTCGAGATCGAGCCCGGCGCTCGCGGCGGCCGCATCGGCGGGGGCCGGTTCCGGTGGGAGTGCGAGAGGAAGATCCCCATCGCCACGCGCGAAGGCCCAGGCGTCTCGCAGCGTCGCCGCGGCGCGCGCTTCGATCCCCGCGACGAGCGCCGCTTCGGGCGCGACGTCCGCCGCCGTGACGACACCGCGCAGACCGAGCCGCGAGGCGAGCAGCGCCACCGGCAGCAGACCGCGCACCGGGCGCAGTCGTCCGTCGAGGGAGAGCTCCGCCGACCACAGGTAGCCTGTCGTTCGCGGGTGAAGCGGGCCGGCCTGATCCCCCTCGGCGGCGAAGGCCGCGAGCAATCCGATCGCGAGAGGCAGGTCGTACGCCGAACCGCTCTTGGGCAGATCGGCCGGCGCAAGATTGACTGTGATGCGCCGCGCCGGATGCTCGAAGCCGCTGTGGCGGATCGCGGCGCGGACGCGCTCCGATGCTTCGCGGATCGCCGAATCCGGGAGACCGATCGTGCGCGTACCGGGGAGGCCGCCGGCGATGTCGATCTGGACCTCCACCGGTCGCGCTTCGATACCGATCAGCGCGGCGGACAGAACCCGGGCGAGCATGCACCAGGGAGCATCGGTTCGGACGCGGGGCTGCGAGCCCGCCGCGACGGCGGCGCGTTCCGCCGGCGGGAACCGCCGGGGGGGCGCTAGCGGTAGAGGGTGAGGCGGGTGCCGACGCGCAGGATGGCATTGCGCGAGAGACCGTTCCAGCGGCAGATGCTGTCGACGCTGGTGCCGTGCGCCATCGCGATGCGGGCCAGGGTGTCCCCCTTGCGCACCGTATAGGGGAATGCAGATCCGCCGCCGCCGGTGGTCCCCGCGCCCGGCTTCGAAGCGGCCTGCTGCGGCGCCGCCTTGTGGAGCTGCAGGCGCTGCCCGACCTTGATCGGGTCGTTCGCGTCCAGGCCGTTGGCGGTCCGGAGAGCATCGACCGTCGTGCCGTACCGCCGCGCAATCGAATACAGCGTGTCGCCGCGCACGACGGTATGCACCCCCGACTTGCCCTTCGAGGTGCTGCGCCCGCTGCGCGCCGTCTCGGTGGAGCCGGGCCGGTCCGGGTGCGCCCCGGAAAGTGGCGCGAGACTCGACGGAACCGTCAGCGTCGCGCCGGCCTTCAGACGCGATTTCGAGGACAGCCCGTTCGCGCCGGCGAGCGACGTCGTGCTGACGCCGTACTTCTTTGCAACGGTTGCGAGCGTCTCGCCGCGGCGCACGGTGTGCCGGGTGACCGGCACCCGCTCGGCGTCGGGCAGCGACGCGGCGACGATTTCGAACGCCTCCCTCGTGCCCGTGGGCAGGCGCAGCGGATACGTGCCGCCGTCGGGGGGCGTCTGCAGGCGGTAGAGTGCGGGGTTCAGGCGCTGGATCTCCTGCAGCGTCGTGCCGGCGCAGCGGGCCGCAACGCGCAGGTCGATCGGATCCTCGAGCATCACTGCGTCGTAGGCGAGCGGAGGATCCTTCTCGGTCGTCAGACCGAACTGTTCGGGGGACTTGGAGATGACCATGGTGGCGAGGATCGCGGGGACGTAGTTCTTCGTCTCGAGCCGCAGCTCGCGCGTCTTGGCCAGCGCCCAGAAGTCGGTCTTGCCGGTCCGGTTGATCGCGCGCTGGATCTTGCCTTCGCCGGCGTTGTACGCCGCCATGGCCAGATACCAGTCGCCGAACATCTCGTACAGGTCCCGGAGATAGGCCGCGGCGGCGCGGGTCGACTCTTCGGGATCGGATCTCTCGTCCACCCAGTAGTCGCGACGCAGGCCGTAGCGCTTCGCCGTCCCCTGGATGAACTGCCAGTATCCCTTCGCCTTCGCGCGGCTGTAGGCGTGCGACTTGAAGGCCGACTCGACCTGCGCCATGTAGACGAGATCCTCGGGAACCCCTTCCTCACGCAGGATCCGGCGCATCATGTCGAGATAGGCGCCGCTGCGGACGAGACCCGGCTCGAAGCGCGCGCGGCTCTTGCCCGAGTAGGCCTCGATCCAGGCGAGCACCTGAGTGTTCAGGACGACCGGAACGTCGAAGCGCTCGGCGGCGCCTTCGACGAGGGCGCGCTCGCGGGCGGCCGCTTCGGGTGACACCGTGGGCTCTTCCTTGTCGAGCTCTTCGACGAGGGACTCGGCCGCCTCAGCGGACGCGTCGGCGTCGAGCGCCTCGAGCTCGAGCGCGTGGATCGCGTCGAGCATTTCGCCCCAGGACTCGGCGAGCCGCGGGTCGTCCTGGATCGCGACCGGTCCGTCGAGCAGGACCGTCACGGCGCGGTCGAAGTGCCCGCGCGCTTCTTCGCGCGCTCCGCTGCGCAGCGCCGCGATGCCGGCGGAGTATTCCGCGTCGGCGGCGTCGAGCGTGGCCTGAACCGTCGTTTCCCGGGATGGCGTGAAGGAATCTGACGATGTCGAAGGCGGGGCCTGGGCTGCGGGCGCCTCGAAGGGACCCGGCGCGGCCGCCGGCGGCTTCGACGACGCCCGCACCGACGCGCACCCCAGAACCGGGAGGAGCAGGAGGGCCGCGTTCAGTGCCAGAACGGGGGAAAAGTGGCGGGACCGGAGGTCGTTCAGCCGGGTTTCCGTCATCCGGGTCAAGTTAAACGCCGGCTCAGGCACTGTCAAGTAAATGCCTGCGCCTGCTGGGTTTTTCCCTGCAAAGAATCCCGCGCGGCGACCCCGCCGGTTCTGTCTTGACCGTCCCCCGGGTGGGCCGTATCCTGCCGTCTGACAAAGGCGAAAGCAACGGGAAAACCCTCCGAAAGGCAGGACATGAACCAGGATACGCGCGAGAAGGGCAAAGCGATCGAAGCGGCGGTGGGTCAGATCGAAAAGCAGTTCGGCAAGGGCGCCATCATGAAGCTGGGCAGCCGCGAGACGGTCGAGGTTCCTGCCATCTCTACCGGCGCGCTGTCCATCGACTGGGCCCTGGGCGTCGGCGGCATCCCCCGCGGGCGCGTCATCGAGATCTTCGGCCCCGAGTCCTCCGGCAAGACCACACTCGCCCTTCAGGTCGTCGCGAACGCCCAGAAAGAGGGCGGTCTCGCCGCCTTCATCGACGCAGAGCACGCCCTCGATCCCGACTACTCGCGCAAGCTCGGGGTCGACATCGACAATCTGCTCGTCTCCCAGCCCGACAACGGCGAGCAGGCGCTCGAAATCGCCGAAGTCCTCATCCGCTCTGGCGCTCTCGACGTCTGCGTCGTCGACTCGGTCGCGGCCCTCGTGCCCCGCGCCGAGATCGAAGGCGAAATGGGCGACTCGCACGTGGGTCTGCAGGCGCGCCTCATGTCGCAGGCGCTGCGCAAGCTCACCGGCATCCTCGCCAAGTCGCGCGCGACGCTCATCTTCATCAACCAGCTCCGCGAGAAAATCGGCATCATGTTCGGCAACCCCGAAACGACACCCGGCGGCCGCGCGCTCAAGTTCTACTCGTCGGTGCGCATCGACATCCGCCGCATCGGCTCCATCAAGGAAGGCGAAGAAACGATCGGCAACCGCACGAAGCTCAAGGTGGTGAAGAACAAGGTCGCAGCTCCGTTTCGCACGACCGAGTTCGACATCCTCTACGGCGAGGGCATCTCGAAGACGGGGGACCTCATCGATCTCGGCACGGCGCACCGGCTCATCGAGAAGAGCGGCTCGTGGCTCTCGTACGGCGAGACGCGCATCGGCCAGGGGCGCGAAAACGCCCGTCAGTTCCTCAAGGAGAACCCCGATATCGCCTCCGAAATCGACCGCAAGATCCGCGCGGCGCTCGGTCTGATGCGGGGTCCCGCCGAGAACGCCGCGGCGGGCCAGGCGCCGGCCCGTCCGGCGGCGCCCTCCCCGACTCCGGCTCGCGTTGCGGTCCCGGAGCGGGGAGCGGCTCCCCGCCAGCGGCCCGCCGCGCGCTGACCGTCCTCTTCCCGCGCTCCGGCGTTGACAGGGTGCGCGGGGAGGGCGTAGATACGGGGTCCCTCTGACGGAAGTGACCGGGCTGCCGGCGGAATCGTCCGCCCGGGGTCCGGCTTCCCCCATCTGAAAAGAGCATCCCCATGGCCTACGACGAGCTGCTGACACAGGAGAACCTCGACTACATCGCCCGGTCGCACGAGATCGCCGAGAAGTACGTCCGGCCGGTCGCCGAGCGGTACGACAAGGAGCAGAAGTACCCCTGGGAGATTCAGGAGCGCATCAAGGAAGCGAAGCTCTCGGGGGTCTGGATCCCCAGGGAGTACGGCGGCGAGGGGGGCGGCGTTCTCAATCTCTGCCTCGTGATCGAGGAGCTGTCGCGGGCCTGCGGCGGAGTCGGCGTCGCGTACGCCGTCAACGCGCTGGGCTCGTTCCCGATCCTGCTCGGCGGCACCGAAGACCAGAAGACGCGCTGGCTGCCCGACATCGCCGCCGGCAAGAAGCTGATCGCGTTCGGGCTGTCCGAAAAGGACGCCGGCAGCGACGCCGGCGGCATGCAGACCCGCGCGGCGCTCGACGGCGACCACTACGTGCTCAACGGCGCCAAGAAGTGGAACACCGGCGGCGCGGTCGCCTCGATCAACACGATCTTCGCCGTCACGAACCCCGACAAGGGCGCCCGCGGGATCTCGGCCCTCGTCGTCGAGGACGGCATGCCCGGCTACGTGAAGGGCAAGGAAGAAGACAAGATGGGGATCCGCTGCGTCCCCGTCATCGAGCTCGAATTCAACGACTGCAGGGTGCCGAAGGCGAATCTCCTCGGGGGCAAGGAGGGGTTCGGCTTCCACCACGCCATGATGACCCTCGACCGGGCGCGCCCCGGCGTCGCGGCGCAGGCGCTGGGGCTGGCGCAGGGGGCGTTCGAGCTGGCGGTGAAATACACCTCCTCGCGCAAGCAGTTCGGCCAGTCGATCAGCGCGTTCCAGGGCGTGCAGTGGATGCTCGCCGACATGGCAACCAAGATCGAGGCGGCGCGGCACCTGGTGTACACCGCCGCGCGGCTCTGCGACGCGAACGCGAAGAACATCTCGAAGATCTCGGCGATGTGCAAGCTGTTCGCCACGGACGTCGCCATGGAAGTCACCACCGACGCGGTGCAGCTCTTCGGCGGGTACGGCTACATCAAGGAGCCATCGCTCGGGCTGCAGCCTCCCATCGAGAAGTACATGCGGGACGCGAAGATCACGCAGATCTATGAAGGCACGAATCAGATCCAGCGGCTCGTGATCGCGCGGAACATCCTGCGGGAGGCGGCCGGGGCCGAATAGCCGCGCCGCATGCTAAAGTTCGCGCTTTCCGGGGTGCCCTGGTAGCTCAGCTGGTAGAGCGAGGGACTGAAAATCCCTGCGTCGCTGGTTCAAGTCCGGCCCGGGGCACCATTTCTCCCCTCCCCTGAGCGTCACGCGCGCGCGGGACCGCCTTCCTCGGGCGGCCGCGTGTTGCGGAAGGCGCGCCAGAGCAGCAGGTCGTAGGCGATCTTGAGCGACGCCCCGGCGACGAGCGGCGCCCCGAGCGTCGTCCCCGCCGCGAGGAATCCCGCGAAGGCGGGCGCCACGGCCCATCCGCAGAGGCGCACGACGTGCGTCACGCCGCTCGCGAGCGTCCGCTCCGAGGGCTTGACGACGGCCATGAGCCACGACTGACGCGCCGGCACGTCCATTTCGACGAGCGCCTCACGCAGAAGGAAGAGACCTGCGGCGACGGGAAACGACGGCGCCCAGGGAACGGTGAGCAGCACGAGCGACGAGGGGATGTGCGTGAAGACCATGGTGTTCACGAGTCCGACGCGCTTCGCGAGCCACGCCGAGCCGAGGTGCGACACGGCGTTGAGCAGCCGGGCGAAGAAGAACAGGACGCCGACGACCCACACGGGCGCACCGAAACGCTGATAGAAGAACCACGCGAGCAGCGCCGTGGTCAGGAATCCCCCGGCGATGCTGTCGATGGCGAAGAGCGACGACACCCGCACGAGGATCCAGCGCGTTTCGCGGGTCACCGGCGCGCGGGCACCGGCCGGCGCCTGCGGCTCCACCGACGGTCCCAGCCCCAGGGCACACAGCGCCCCCGCCAGGGCCAGCACCGCCGGCACCGCCATCGCGATGCGCAGCGGCAGCGCGCCCGTGAAGCCATAGCGCTCGAGAACGAGAAGCGCCGGCAACCCGGCGCAAAGCCCGCCGACGGCGATCCCCACGTCCTGCAGCAGGTGATACCAGGCGATGACGCGGGTCCGGTCGCTGTCGGCCGCGGTGCCGGGGAGGATTGCCTGCTCGAGGATCAGAGCCGCGCCGCGGTCGCGCCCCATTCCGTTCGCCATCCCGAGGAACGCGGCGACGATCAGAACGACTAAGTGCGACGACGCCGCGAGGACGAGCCCGCCCGCCGCCGTGAGCAGCCCCGTGAGAACCAGGGAGCGGCGCCGCCCGGCGCGATCCCCACCCACGGTGACCAGGAGCGCCGCGCAGGCCCCCCCGGCGAGCCCCGCCGTGATGACGACGCCGGCCTGCGCCGGACCGAGCCCGAATGCACCGAGCGCGAACCCCAGCAGCACACCCGACATCCCCGTCCCCAGTGCCCGGACGAGGACCGAGGCGTAGATCAGCCCACGGTCAGTGATGGGACGGAGGGTCGGGGAGCGGCAGCGGATCCTCGGTGGAGGTGACCGAGCGCCAGAGCCCGAAGACCAGCACCGCCGCGAGCCAGACCACCAGGAATCCCTGAGCCAGCGTCGTTGCCTGCATCAGCCGTGACTCCGTGAAAGTGCCGCTGTCCACTCCGCCCGCAGCTGCGCGGCCTTCGGGCCGGCGCCGCCGCTGCCGACCGGCCGCCCGTCCACCCGGACGAGACTCGCGACTCCGATCAGCGCGTTCGTCAGCATCGCCTCGCTCGCGCTCCGCAGCGCATCGCCGGGGATCTCCGTTTCGCGCACCGTCCAGCCGAGCCCCCGCGCGATCTCGAGGACGACTCCGCGCACCACCCCCGGCAGGATGCCGGAGTCCAGCGCCGGCGTCTCGAGCGCGCCGCCCCGGACGAGAAAGAGGTTGCTGCGCGCCCCCTCGAGCAGCCGCCCGGATTCGTCGACGAGGAGCGCCTCGTCGCAGCCGCGGTTCCGGGCGCGCTGCCAGGCGCGATCATACTCCGCGTACGAGAGCGCCTTGACGCCGGCCAGAGGCGACCCGGGCCGGCGGCCGCCGGCGAGCGTGATGGCTGTCATCTCCTGCCGAGCCGCCGCGCCGGCGCGCGGTTCGGCCCAGGCGGCGAAGAACCCTTCGGTCTCCTCCGTCGGGGAGGCGGCGGCGATCATCCGCAGCACGCCTTCGCCGATCGCGGCGAGTGCGATGGCCGCCTCACCCTCATGCACCCGCTCCGCGATGTTGCGCGACGGCGCGAGGCCGAGCGTGCGCAGCCCGGCATCCATGCGCGCCGCGTGACGGGACAGCAGTGGCGCGCGGCCGCCGGTCACGAGCGCCGTCTCGAACACCCCCAGCCCAAGACGAGCGGCCCGCTCCGTGGCCGGGAGCACGAGCGCCGACACCGGCACGGCGCGGCCGTTCAGCCGGCCCATCCGCTCGCCGCTCATGCGGCCCGCGGACCGAACAGACCGGCGATCGCCTTCCCTTTCACCAGCGTCTCTTCGAATTCCGCCTGCGGATCCGAGTCGGCCACGATGCCGCCCCCGACCTGATACCAGAGACCGCGCGGCGTGCGATACAGCGTCCGAATGGCGATCTGGAGATCGCAGTTCCCCGAAGCGTCGATCCAGCCCGCGGCGCCGCAGTAGGGGCCTCGGCGCACCGGCTCGAGCCGGTCCAGAAGCTCCATCGCACGGAGCTTCGGCGCGCCCGTGATGGAGCCGCCGGGAAAGGTCGCGCGCAGCAGCTCGGGGAACCGCACGCCGGGCCGCAGCGTCCCTTCGATCGTCGACACGAGATGGTGCACCTGTGCGTACGACTCCACGGCGCGCAGCCGCGAAACCGAAACGGTGCCGGCGCGGCACACGCGGCCCAGGTCGTTGCGCTCCACGTCCACGATCATCACGTGCTCGGCGGCGTCCTTCTCCGACGCGGCGAGCGCCGCGGCCAGCCGGAGATCCTCGGCGGGGCTCGCGCCCCGCGGACGAGTCCCCTTGATCGGCCGCGTCTCGACACGGTCCCCATCGCGCTTCAGGAAGCGCTCCGGAGAGGCCGACAGGATCTCGATCTCGCCGCAGCGCATGTACGCCGCGCAGGGCGCCGGGCTCGCGGCGCGCAGCCGGCGCCAGAGCGCGAACCCGGCATGACGGCCCCCGCCGTCCGGGCGGGTGAAGCGCTGAGAGAGATTCGCCTGGTAGATCTCCCCTTCGGCGATCCAGTCCTTCAGCTGCCGCACCGCCGCCAGGTATTCCTCACGCGTGAAGGAACCCTGCCACGTCCCGGAGGGCGCAGGCTCGGCTGCGCGAGTGGCTGGCCGCGGACCCTGCAGCCTGCGGTGCAGGCGATCGAGAGCGCGCTCCGCCTCGGCCCGCCCGCCGCAGCCGGACGTGTGGGCGATCAGAGTCGCGCGGCCCGTCGTCTTCTCCCACGCGGCGACGGCGCGGTGGAACCCGAGCCACAGGTCGTCGGTTTCCCGCTTCCCCGCCGGCTCAGGCAGCCGCTCGATCGCATGCTTCAGGTCGTAGCCGAAGAAACCGACGGCGCCTCCGGCGAATGGGACCCCGTCGGCCGGAGACGAGCCCCCGAGCAGATCCTCGATCTCGTCGAGCGGGTGCCCCTGCGACGGCGGCGTCCCGCCGTGCCCCCGCTCGACGACAGTGCGGCCCCCGCGGCTGCGCAGCACCGCCGCCGGCTCAGCGCCGAAGAAGCTCCACGACGCCTCGCCGCCCGCAAGAGCCGGCCCGCCGCCGTCGATGAAAAACGCCCCGGGTGCATCCGCCACCGCAGCGAAGAGCTCGACAGGATCAGCCACGGCGCCCAGCGGGCGCGCGATCACCATTCCCCCTCCGCGCCGCGCGAGGCCGCGACGGCGGCGACGACCGCGAGCATGAGCAGCAGATCGGCGGCGAGGGCCAGCGGCGGGAGCGGCCAGCCGCGCCGGGCCACGAGGTGCGGCACCAGCGTGTCGGCCGCGACGTCGGCGATCGCCGTCACCGGCACCCAGAGATACCAGAAAAGGGGCGTGGTCGAGGCGGCGAGGGGGCGCGAGCCGGTGCGCACTGCGTTCATCAGCACCGAGAGGAAATACGAAGGAACCAGGAAGTTGAGCGCCCACGACCCGGGGAAGAAGAACGCCGGCTCGGGGCCGTGGCCGTGGCGCAGGAACGGAAAGACGAAGTAGTCCGCGCCGGCGAGATCGCCGGTGCGCACGCTGGCGCGGGACAGCAGCGCGGCGCCGGCGGCAACGAACCCCATCGAGACGTAGAGATGAATGGTCGGACGGAAGTGCGGATTCATGCCGCTACCGGAAGCGGCGGATCAGACCCACCACGACGCCCTGCACGCGGATGCGCCGGGGATCGAGCACGATGGGGCGCATCGAGGGATTCGCCGGCTGCAGCCGGATGCGCGCTCCGTCGCGGTGAAACGACTTGAGCGTCGCGTCGGCGCCGTCGACGAGCGCCACGACGACCTCGCCGTTCTCGGCGGTTTCGCGCTCCTCGACGATGACGAGGTCCCCGTCGCGGATCTGCTCGTCCTGCATGGAGTCGCCGCGCACCTCGAGAGCGAAGGTGCGCCCGCGCCGCGAGACCATTGATTCGGGCACCTCGATCGAATCCGCTTCCTGCACCGCCTCGATCGGCCGGCCCGCAGCCACGCGCCCGCTCAGGGGGATGAGCACGGCGCGCGCCTCGGGGCCGGGCGGCACCGGCTCGATGGAGCGGTTCTGATTCCAGCGCCGGCGCACGAGCCCCTTCTCCACGAGCAGGGAGACGTGCTTGTGCACGGTGGCGACGGAGGAGAGCCCCAGGTGATGGCCGATCTCCTCGAGACTCGGAGAGTACCCGTGCTCCTGGATGAACTGGCCGATGTAGTCGAGAACCTGTCTCTGCCGCCGCGTCAGCGCCATGCTCGGGACTCCCCCTGCTGCGGGCGGAGCCTAAGCGAAACAAAACCGAAACTCAAGCCACGGGCGTCGAGACGAGGTTCGAATCCGGGACCGCCTTCCGGGCGGGGGACCGCTGCGTGCCGGTGTCGAGCGCCCCTTCCTTCCAGGCGGTGTGGAAGGCCTTGACCACCTTGGGATCCACCTGGGTCCCGGCGATCTCGATCAGGCGGGCGACGCCGGCCTCGAACGACATCGCCTTGGAGTACGGGCGCTCCGTCGTCATGGCGTCGAAGGAGTCGGCGACGTTGATGATCCGCGCCGCGAGGGGGATTTCCTCCCCCTTCAGCCCGAGCGGATAGCCCCCGCCGCCCCACCGCTCGTGGTGGTGCCGCATGCCGGGAATGATGCTGCGCAGCCGGTCGACTTTCGCCATGATGCGGGCCCCGTGGTCGGGGTGCCCCTTCATGATCTCGAATTCGTCGTTCGTCAGATGCGCCGGCTTCTTGAGAATCGCGTCCTCGATGCCGATCTTGCCGACGTCGTGCAGCAGCGCGGCGATGTACAGATCGCGCAGGACTCTCGGCTCGAGTCGCATCCGCCGGCCCGTCGCCACCGCGTAGTGCGCGACGCGCGCGGAGTGGCCCCGCGTGTACGGGTCCTTCGCGTCGATCGCCTGGGAGAGCGCGCGGATCGCGCCGAGGAACAGCTCGTTGTTCTCCCGCGCCGCGCCCTGGAGCGAGCGGATGTAGCCGCCGATGTCGTCGGCCATCCGGTTGAACGTCTCGCCCAGCTCGCCGATCTCGTTGCGCACCTTCACGTCGGCGCGCGCCGCGAAATCGCCGCCGGCGAAGCGGCGGGCGGCGTCCGTCAGCCTGCGCACCGGCCCCGAAAGCCGCGAGGCGAAGAGAATCCCGATCGCAACGGCGCCGATGACGGCCATCAGCGCGCCGGTCAGCGTGTCGCGGACCATCTCGCCGATGATCGCGTAGGCGAATCGCTCCTCGACCTGGACGATGATCCCCCAGCCGAGCCGCGTGGACTCGTACGAGCCGAGCCACGACGCCGCGTCGCCGCTCTTCCCCGGCATCGTGAAGAGCATCGTCTCCTTGCGGCGCCCATCCCCGGCGAGGAAGCGCTGGACGATCTCGGTTTTCGCGATGCTGGCGGTGCGCGTCACCGGCCGGGCGTCCGATTGAGCGAACAGGCGGCCCTGACGGTCCACGGCGTAGACGGTGCACCCGGTGCGGTTCTCGCCCAGGATCCTGGCCCAGACGCGCGAGATGTCCACGACCCCGGCCAGCACACCGGCCGGCGGCCCGGCCCGCGGGCCGGGGACCGGCATGGCGACCACGACGGCGGCGCCGGCGCCGCCGTCCATGAGAACCGGGTCGCTCACCGAGACGAACTCTGGGGTGCCCTCCGGCGCGCCGGAGACGCGGCTGATCGCCTCGCGGAACGCCTCGCCGAGCTCCGGCGGGGGCGTCCCCTCGATGCGATGCGCCTCGTACGTCCGCCCGCCGCTCGTGACGAGGGTGAGGGCGATCAGATCGTCGTCGAGCAGCGAGGCGAAGAGATCGGCGCGGCCGGTCTCCCCTGCGTCGATCCGTCCCAGCGTGCCGGCCAGGTCGCGGATGCGGCCAGTCTCCCCGTCCACGTGCGCGTCGAGCTGCCCGGCGATCGTCGAGGTGAGCAGGAGCTGCATCTCCTGCTGCGTGGTGGCCAGCGTTTCGCGGTTGGTGCGCACGAAGCGCCACGCGAGCACGCCCAGAGGCGCCAGGGCGACGAACACGAGGAGCGCCAGCAGCGGATAGAGCATCCGGTGGCGGCGTCTGAGGCCCGCACGCCCCCCGGCCCCCGGGGCGCCGCGGAAGAAGTCCCCCTCGTCGGGAAGGCCGAGCAGTTCCTCGTCGGTCATGGGCACCCCGGTCAATCTAGGGATCGGGGTCCCCGGAGGCAAACCGGGCCAGCGCGGCTGCGATGACCCGCTCCACGAGGACCGAGCGGCGGATCTCCGAGGCATCGAGACCGCCCAGGGCGCGCGCGACGTCGTCGTCCCGCAAGGCGAGCGCCTCCGCCACGGTGCGCCCGCGCAGCGCCTCCGTCGCCCAGGAGCCGGCGGCGACGGTGACGGGACAGCCTATGGCCCTGAAGCGCGCTTCGGTGATTTGGCCCCCGGCGATCCGGAAGCTCATCACGAGGGTGTCCGAGCGCTCCGGATCGGTGACTGCGGCGGCGGCCTCGGCGCCGGCGATGTCGCCGACGTTCCGCGGGGCGTCGAAGTGCTCGCGGAAGAGCGGTGTCCAGGGGGCCGGGGCGATCGGCCTAACCCCGTGGGGCGAGGTCGCGCAGCCGCGACACCGAGGCGGCGAGCAGGCCGATGACCTCATCGACCTGCGCGGCGTCGTTGCTTCGGCCGAGGCCGAATCGGACCGACGCATGCGCCAGCTCGTCCGGGACCCCCATCGCGCGCAGCACATACGACGGGCCCTCCCGCGCGCTGCTGCAGGCGGAGCCTGACGACAGCGCGACGCGTCTCATGGCGAGGATCAGCGCCTCGCCGTCCACCGCTTCGAAGGAGAAGTGCAGGTTGTGCGGCAGCCGCCGTTCGGGATGGCCGTTGAGGTGCGCCCCCTCGACCGCACCGGTGATGCCGTCGAACAGACGGCGCCTCAGCGACAGCAGCCGGGCCTGCTCCGCCTCGCGATCGCGGGCCGTGACCCGGCATGCGGCGGCGAGGCCGACGATCCCCGGCACATTGAGCGTTCCGCTGCGGCGGCCCCGTTCCTGTCCGCCGCCATGCAGCAGCGGCTCGAGGGGGGTCCGGCGTCTGATGTAGAGCGCGCCGACACCCTTCGGCCCGTAGAACTTGTGCGCCGAAAGGGACAGCAGATCGCAGCCGATGGACCTCACGTCCACCGGGATCTTGCCGACGGTCTGCGTGGCGTCGGTGTGAAACAGGATGCCGCGCTTCCGGCAGAGGGCGCCGATCTCCTCCACCGGCTCGATCGTGCCCACCTCGCTGTTCGCGTGCATGGTCGAGACGATCAGCGTCCGGTCGTCGAGAGAGCGCTCGATCGCGGCGGGGTCGACCAGGCCGAAGCGATCGACCGGGATCACCTCGAGGGGAAAGCCGCGGGGGTCCAGCCACCGCGCCGTCTCGAGAACCGCGCGGTGCTCGATCGCGGAGGCCAGAATCCGATTCCGTCCCGGCGGCGCGGCCCACGCCGCCCCTTTCAGAGCGGTGTTGTCGGACTCGGTCGCGCCGGTGGTGAATACGATCTCGTCACTCTCGGCTCCCAGGAACCGCGCCACCGTCTCGCGGGCCTCCTCGACGGCGTCGCGCGCCTCCCGGCCGGGCGCGTGGGTGAGGCTGGAGGCGTTCCCGAATCGCTCGGCGAGCCAGGGAGTCATCGCCTGTACGACTTCCGGATGAACCGGCGTCGTCGCGTTGTGGTCGAGATAGATCGTCTTCACAGTGCGCATCGTACCCGAGGGGGTCCCCCCGCGCCACGAACCGGCGGTATTTCTTGCGGCCGGTTCGGGCGGACCTCTATAATGCGTCCACTCGTTGGCGTGCGGGGCCCATGCAGTCAGCAGAGGGAGGAGCACCGGGGATGGCTGTGACGCCGGGGGAAGCGGAGTCCATGAAATGGACAAGGTGCTCGAATCCAGGGAGTACCGGATCGAGAACAAGAAGTTCTTCTTCGACTTGAAGGAAAACGTCAAGGGCAGGTATCTGCGGATCACCGAGTCGAGCGGAGGCCGGTCCGCGATCGTGGTCCCCGAAGCCGGCATGGCCTCGTTCGCCGAGATCATCAGCCATTTCGCCGCCCTGCTCGACCGCGCTCCCGGTCCGGTTTCCTCCGATTCTGTTGACTGAATCCTCCCCCGTGCTAGCCTGACGCGCGGTTCGACTCCGTTCCGCGTCGGGCCGCGCCGTTTCCCGAAATGTCCCTGGTCCGTTCCCTCTACCGCGCCGCCGCGGGCGCCGCGAGCGCCTGCCTGGGGCCTGTCCGTCTGCTGCGCGGCGAGATGGGCGCCTCCTGGGACGCCGAATACGCCGAGCGACTGGGGGACGCCGGGGGTGAGGGCCCGGTGGATCTCTGGATGCAGGCCTCCTCGGTCGGCGAGGTGCGCGGCAGCCTGCCGGTCCTCGACGCCGTCCGGTCGAGGCGCCCGGGGGCGGCGCTCCTGCTGACGGCGACGACGCGCACGGGTCGCGAGCAGGCCCGCCAGGCCGCCGGGCGCATCGGCGCCGCCAGCGGGTACTTCCCGTTCGATTTCCCGGGCGCCGTCCGCCGCCGCCTCGACCGCACGAGGCCCGCGATGATCGCGCTCTTCGAGACGGAGATCTGGCCCGAGCTGATCGCGACGGCGGCGGAGCGGGGCATCCGGGTCGCCATCGTGAACGGGCGGATCTCGGACGAGTCGCTGCCGCGATACCGGCTCGTGCGGCCGTTGATCCGCGAAACGCTTGCGCGGCTCGACCTTGTCGCCGCGCGCACGCCGCTGGACGCGGAGCGCTTCGCCGGGCTCGGCGCCCGGGCGGACCGGATCACCGTGACCGGCGACGTGAAGTTCGATCTCCCGCCCCCGCCCGATGCCGGAGACGTCGCGCGGTTCCGCGACGGCTTCGGCCTCGAAAATGGCGCCCCCCTGCTGGTCGCCGGCTCGACGGCGGACGGGGAGGACCCGCTCGTGCTCGAGGCGTTCCGCGCCACGCTCCGAACTGCGCCCTCGGCGCGGCTGCTGCTGGCGCCGCGCCACCCGGAGCGCTTCGATTCCGCGGCGGAGTCCGCCCGCTCGGCAGCCTTCACGGTGCGCCGCCGTTCGGCCGGAGAGACGATGCCGGTACCCCCGGGCGGCGTGATCGTGCTCGACACGATCGGAGAGCTGCGGCTCGCCTACGGGGCGGCGCGCGCGGCCTTTGTCGGGGGAAGTCTCGTCTCCTCGGGAGGACAGAACCTGCTCGAGCCCGCTTCGGCCGGGCTCGCCCCGATCACCGGTCCCGACAACAGCAACTTTCGCGAGGCGGCGGCCCGTCTCGAGGCCGCCGACGCGCTGATCCGTGTGCGCAATGCCGTGGAGCTCGGCTCCGCCTGGGCGCACGCGCTCTCGGATCCGCAGGCGGCGCACGCGCGGGGAGAGCGCGCCCGCGGCGTGGTGGCTCTGGGCGCGGGCGCCGGGGCGCGCAGCGCGGACCTGCTCCTGCGACTGCTGGACGCACCGCGGGGAGCCGTCCGGTCTTGAAGCGCTTCGAGCCGGGCGGATTCGCGCCGGCGCTCGCTCCCCTCTCCGGTCTCTACGGACTCGGGGTGCGCGTGCGCGAGAGTCTCTTCCGTTCCGGCCTGCGGCGGAGCCACCGCCTGCCGGTTCCGGTGATCTGCATCGGGAACATCACGACGGGGGGCACCGGAAAGACGCCCCTCGCCGCCGCGATCGCCGGGCACCTGCGCGATCGCGGAAGACACGTCGTCATCCTGTCGCGCGGCTACGGCCGCGTCTCGAAGGAGCAGCCGCTCGTCGTCTCGGAGGGCTCGGGGCCGCTCGTCGGAGCGGATGCGGGCGGCGACGAGCCGGTGCTGCTCGCCCGGCGGCTCACGGGCGTCCCCATCGTCGTCGGCGCCGACCGGCGTCGCTGCGGCCAGTTCGCCATCGAGCGGCTGGGAGCCGAGGTCCTGCTGCTCGACGACGGATTCCAGCATCGCAGACTCGCCCGGGATCTCGACATCGTGGTGCTCGACTGTCTCGATCCCTTCGGAGGGTACCATCTGCTCCCCGCGGGCCGGCTGCGGGAACCGATCGCCGCGCTGGCGAGGGCTGGTCTCTTCGTCGTGACCCGGAGCGCCCCCGGAGACGGGCTGCTCACGCTCACGGGGGTCGTCCGGGCTCACAACCCCGGCGCCCCGATCGTCCGCGCCGGGACGCTCGTCGAGGGCTTCGTGCCCGGGAACGATCCGGGCGCGGCGCCCGCGACGCTCGACACGCTGCGCAAGGAGCGCATCGCCGCGTTCTGCGCGATCGGCAATCCCGAGGCCTTCCGTCTCGACCTGATCCGCCTCGGCCTGACGCCGATCCGGTTCGAATCGTTTCGGGATCACCACAGGTACACGCAGAAAGAACTGCGCACGCTGGACGCCGAGGCCCGCCGCGCGGGAGCGGCCGCGCTCGTGACGACCGAAAAGGACGCCACGCGGCTTCCCCCCGCCGGCGACCGCGCCCTCCCCGTGCTCGCGCTGCGCATCCGCCTCACCTTCGACCCCGAGGCGGCCTTTTTCGCCGCGATCGACGAAGCGGCCCGGGTGACGCAACCGCAGGGCGCGGCGCCGTGAGTCTGCGCCACCGGGGCGAGGCGGCGGCGCTGCGGATCGCCGCCGCCCTCGTCGGGCCGCTCCCCAGGCGGGCGATCCCCGCTCTCGGCGCGGCCCTCGGGGCGGCGGCGTGGGTCTTTTCTGCGCGGCGGCGGCGCACCGCGCTCGAGAATCTCTCCATTGCGTACGGCGCCTCGCTGCCGGAAAGCGAGCGGCGCCGCATCGCGCGCGGCGCCTTCTCGCAGTTCGGCCGGCTGCTGATCGAAGGATTGCGGCTGCCCCGCCTGCGCTGCGACGACCACGACTCGCCCGGCTCCTACGTCCGGTACAATGGCCTCGAGCGCGCCCGGGCCGCGTACGAATCGGGCCGCGGAGTGATCGTCTTCTCCGCCCACTTCGGGAACTGGGAGCTGACCGCGGCGATGCAGGCATGTCTCGGGATGCCGCTCACGATGGTCACCCGCCCGCTGGACAACCCCCATCTCGAGACGCTGCTCGCCGAGACCCGCGGCGTCCGCGGCAACCGGCTGGTGCACAAGAAGAACGCGCTGCGGCCGCTGCTCGCTGCGCTCACGCGCGGGGGCGGAATCGCCATCCTGATCGACCAGAATGTCCGCGACGGCTCGGCGGTCTGGGTGCCGTATTTCGGGCGGGCCGCGGCGACGACGCCGGCTCTCGGACTCCTCGCGCTGCGCACCAACGCCGTGGTTCTTCCCGTGTTTTCCCTGCCGCAGGCCGACGGGTCATACGAGGTCACGTATCTCCCCGTGGTCGTACCGGAAACGACCGGGGATCGCGCCGCCGACGCGCTGCGTCTGACGGCGCGCTGCACCGAGGTGATCGAAGAGCAGGTGCGCCGGCACCCCACCGCGTGGCTCTGGATGCACGAGCGGTGGAAGACGCGGCCGATCGAGGAGATCCGGGCGCGGCGCCGCGGCGCCGGAGGCGCCGCGTGAGCGGAAGACCCGCGATCTTCATGGACCGGGACGGCACGATCTGCCAGGAGGTCGGCTACGTGAATCACGTGAGCCGCTGCGCCCTTCTGCCCCGTTCGGCGGCGGCGATCCGCCTCATCAACGAGGCCGGGCGGCCGGCCCTCGTCGCGACGAATCAGGCGGGCGTCGCGCGCGGGTATTTCGAGGAGCCGCTGATCGGCCAGGTGCACGAGCGAATGCGCCGCCTGCTGGCCGAGGGTGGCGCCCGCGTGGACGGGGTGTATTACTGCGCCCACCATCCGACCGCCGGCGCGCCGCCGTATCGCGCCGACTGCGATTGCCGCAAGCCGAAGCCGGGGATGCTCCTTCAGGGGGCGAAGGAGCATGATTCCGATCTCGGGAGATCGTGGATGATCGGGGATTCGATCAAGGACATCGAGGCCGGCCGCGCCGCTGGCACGGGGACCGTCATGGTGATGACCGGGTACGGCCGCGGCGAGTCCGAGCACCGCCGCGGGGAGTGGCGCGTCGAGCCCGACCATATGGCCGAGGACCTGTTCGAGGCGGTCCAGTGGATCCTCGCGCGGGAGCCGCGATGAGCGCCGGGCGGCGGCGTCTGCTCGAGATCGTGGACCGTTTCGACCATCAGGGGGTCGTCGTGCACGGCGATCTCGTCCTGGACGAGTTCGTGCACGGCCAGATCGCCCGCGTCTCGCGCGAAGCGCCGGTGCTGATTCTCGAGTACCGCACGACCGTGAGCGCACCGGGCGGCGCGGCGAACGCCGCGGCGAACATTCGCGCTCTCGGCGGGCGCGCCGCGGTCGTGGGGCGCGTCGGCTCCGACGAGCCGGGACGGCGCCTGCTGCGTCTGCTGCGGAAGGCCGGCGTCGACTGCACCGGCGTTGCGGCCGATCGCACCTATGTGACCCCGCTCAAGTCGCGGATCCTCGCCGGAAGCGCGCATACCGCGCGGCAGCAGATCGTGCGCATCGACCGGGGGCCCTCCATCGGCCCCTCGGGAGCCGCGCCGGAGCCCGGGCCGGCGGTGCGCCGGGCTCTCGAGAGGGCGCTGGCGGCCAGCCGCCGCCGCGCCCGCGCGCTGCTCGTCGCCGACTACGGCTACGGCGCGGTGGCGCCCCGCTCGGCGGCGCTGCGCGCCTGGATGAAGGACCGCGCGCGCATCGTCTCGCTGGACTCGCGCTTCCGGGCGACCTCCTTCAGCGGCGTGACGGCGGCGGTGCCCAACATCGCCGAGGTCGAGAGCGCCCTGGGAATCCGGATTCCGGATGACGACCGCGGGGCGATCGAGCGGGCGGGCGAAGCGCTCCGGAAGCGCCTGCGCGCCCGGGCGCTCGTCATCACGCGTGGAGCGCGCGGCATGAGTCTCATCGAAGCCCGCCGGCCCGCGACGCACATCCCGGTCTACGGCACCGATCAGGTCGCCGACGTGACGGGCGCCGGGGACACCGTCGCCGCGGCGCTGACTCTGGCCCTCGCCGCTGGCGCCGCGCCGCTCGAGGCGACGATCCTCGCGAACATGGCGGGGGGCATCGCGGTCACGAAGGCGGGAACGGCCACGGTGAGCCGCGCCGAGCTGGCGGCCGCGGTGGAGGCCGGGCTCTGAGCCGCCCGGCCGGGGCCCCGGGGCGTGTCGTCACCCGGGAGGCGCTCGCGCGGATCCTCGAATCCGAGCGGGCCGCGGGCCGGAAGATAGCGTTCGCGAACGGGCTGTTCGACCTGCTGCACGTCGGCCACGTGCGTTACCTCGCCGCGGCGGCCGGCGAAGCCGACCGGCTCGCCGTCGGGATCAACAGCGACGCTTCGGCCCGCGCGCTGAAGGGCCCGGGCCGGCCGATCGTGCCGGCCGAGGAGCGCGCGGAGATCGTCGCGTCGCTCGACGGCGTGGACTGGGTCTGCATCTTCGACGAGCCGACCGCCGAGGCGACGCTGCGCGCGCTGCGGCCCGACGTTCACTGCAAGGGAACCGACTACACGCAGGAGACGGTCCCGGAGCGCGACGTGGCCCGGGCGCTCGGGATCCGGGTTGCGATCGTCGGCGATCCGAAAACGCACGCGTCGCGGGACCTCATTCGAGAGGCCGCCGCGCGCGCGCGGCAGGAGGGCTGATGCCGGAAGACGGCGCCACCTCGGTCATCGATGCGGTGGAGGCCCTCATCAGCCGGCTGCCCGATCTCGACCCGGCCGCGCCCGGAGATGGGGCGGTCCGGCGGCTCGCGCTCAAGAAAGTGATCCGGGATGCCGGCCGCGACTTGCACCGCCTGCGGCGCCTCCCGCGGGCGCGCACCGCCCCGCTCGCCAGGCTCCGTCAGGCGTGCCGCGAAGCGCTCGCGGCGCTGCACGCGATCGACCGGGGCCGGCTGCGTCTGGAGCGGGCGCGGCGGCGCATGACGCGCGCCGGCGGCCCCTCCGTCTAGACGCTCAGCGCGCCGGCGCGCCGCCGCGGCTCGCCGCCGGCTGGATGCCGTGGATCTCCTGCAGGCTGCGCACGTCCAGCGCCTCGGTCTGCAGCGACTCGATGCCGGCCACCGACGCGGCGGCGCCCGACAGCGTGGTGATGAGCGGCACGGCGCGCTGCAGAGCCGTCATGCGGATCGCCGGCTCGTCGAAGTAGCTCTCGCGCCCGAGCGGCGTGTTCACGATGAGCTGCACCTCGCCGTTCACGATCCGGTCCACGATGTTGGGTCGCCCTTCGTTCACCTTGAAGACCGTTTCGACGGCGATGCCGGCCTCGCGCAGGGCCGCCGCGGTGCCGGCGGTCGCGATCAGCGACATCCCGAGACGGGCGAGACCCGCGGCGATCGGCACGAGCGCCTTCTTGTCGTTGTCGTTCACCGAGAGGAAGGCGGTGCCCTCGACCGGCAGCGGGCTGCCGGCGGACATCTGGGCCTTCGCGAAGGCGCCGCCGAAGCTCGCCGAGACGCCCATCACCTCGCCGGTGGATTTCATCTCGGGCCCGAGCACCGGGTCGGTGCCGGGGAACCGGGTGAACGGGAAGACCGACTCCTTCACGAAATAGCCGGCGGCGGGGCGCTCGTCGAGTCCGTCCTCGGCCCGGAAGCCCTGGTCCGCCAGGCTGCGGCCGGCCATGACCCGCGCCGCGACCTTCGCGAGCGGGATGCCGGTCGCCTTGCTGACGAAGGGCACGGTGCGCGAGGCGCGGGGGTTCACCTCGAGCACGTACACCGTGCCGTCCTTGATGGCGAACTGGATGTTCACGAGACCGCGCACATCGAGCGCCCGCGCGAGCCGGCGCGTGTAGTCGCGCACCACCGGCAGCCGGCTGACGACCTCGGGGTGGAACGGCGGGATCACGCACGCGGAGTCGCCGGAGTGGATGCCCGCCTCCTCGATGTGCTGCATGATGCCGCCGATCAGAACGGACTCGCCGTCTGAGATCGCATCCACGTCCATTTCGTACGCGTCCTCGAGGAACCGGTCGATCAGCACCGGGTGCTCCGGCGAGGCCTCGACGGCCTTCGCCATGCACTCCTCCAGGGACGACTCGTCGTGGGTGATGAACATCGCCCGGCCGCCCAGAACGTAGGAGGGCCGCACCAGCACCGGGTATCCGACCGCGCTGGCGATCTCGCGGGCCTGGTCGAATGAAGTCGCCGTGCCCCACTCCGGCGCCGGGATGCCCAGAGCGCGCAGCAGCACGCCGAAGCGCCGGCGGTCCTCCGCGAGATCGATGGAATCGGGCTGGGTGCCCCAGATGGGAACGCCGGCCTTCTGCAGCGGCACGGCGAGCGAGAGCGGCGTCTGCCCGCCGAACTGCACGATCACCCCCTCCGGCTTCTCCGTGGCGACGATCTGGAGCACGTCTTCGAGGGTCAGCGGCTCGAAGTAGAGGCGGTCGGACGTGTCGTAGTCGGTCGAGACGGTCTCGGGGTTGCAGTTGACCATGATCGTCTCGAACCCTTCGGCGCGGAGCGCGAAGGCGGCGTGGCAGCAGCAGTAGTCGAACTCGATCCCCTGCCCGATGCGGTTCGGCCCGCCGCCGAGAATGATGACTTTCCGGCGGTCGGTCGGACGCGCTTCGTCTTCGGTCTCCCAGGTCGAGTAGAGGTACGGGGTCTGCGCCTCGAACTCGGCGCCGCAGGTGTCGACGCGCTTGTACACCGGCCGCAGGCCCAGGGCGCCGCGGCGGGCGCGCACCGCGTCCTCGCCGGCCCCCCAGAGGTGGGCGAGCTGGCGGTCCGAGAACCCGGCCCGCTTGGCGGCCCGCAGTAAAGAGGCGGGCACGCTGTCCAGCCGGGCGCCGCGCAGCTGCGCCTCGAGCTCGAGGATCTGCTCGATGCTGCGCAGAAACCACGGGTCCACGCCGGTGAGGCTGGACACCTCTTCGCGGCTCATCCCGGACTGCAGCGCGACCCGGATGGTGAACAGCCGGTCCCAGTTCGGCTGCACGAGGCGCTCCTTGAGCCGCGACTGGTCGGGGCGGTCCTTTCCGTCGGCGCCGAGGCCCGCCCGGCCGATCTCGAGGGAGCGGATCCCCTTCTGCAGCGCCTCCTTGAAGGTGCGCCCCATCGCCATCGCCTCGCCGACCGACTTCATCTGCGTGCCGAGCACCGGCGGCGTCGCGGGGAACTTCTCGAACGCCCAGCGGGGGATCTTGACGACCACGTAGTCGATCGTGGGCTCGAAGCACGACGGGGTGACCTTCGTGATGTCGTTCGGAATCTCGTCGAGGGTGTACCCCAGAGCGAGCTTCGCCGCGATCTTGGCAATGGGAAATCCGGTCGCTTTCGAGGCGAGGGCCGACGAGCGCGACACCCGCGGATTCATCTCGATGACGACGACGCGGCCGTCGCGCGGCGAAACGGCGAACTGGATGTTCGAGCCGCCGGTCTCCACGCCGACGGTCCGGATGATGCGGATCGAGGCGTCGCGCAGCCGCTGATACTCCCGATCGGTCAGGGTCTGCGCCGGCGCGACGGTGATCGAGTCGCCGGTGTGCACGCCCATCGCGTCGAAGTTCTCGATCGAGCACACGATGACCACGTTGTCCCTGCGGTCGCGCATCACTTCGAGCTCGTATTCCTTCCATCCGATCACCGATTCCTCGACGAGAACGGTGTGGACGGGCGAGCGGTCGAGGCCTGTGCCCACGATGCCGTGGAACTCCTCGGCGTTCCAGGCAATGCCGCCGCCGGCGCCGCCCAGGGTGAACGAGGGGCGGATGATCGCGGGGTAGCCGACCTCCTTCAGGATCTCGAGCGCCTGATCGAGTGTGCCGGCGTAGCCGGAGCGGGGCACCTCGAGCCCCGCCTTTTCCATCGCCTCCTTGAAGAGCAGCCGGTCCTCTGAGACGCGGATCGCCTCGAGCGACGCCCCGATCAGCTTCACGTTGTGCCGGTCGAGGATCCCCGCCTCGCCGCAGGCCATCGCCAGGTTGAGGGCCGTCTGGCCGCCGACGGTCGGCAGCAGCGCGTCGGGGCGCTCCCGCGCGATGATCGCCTCGACGACCTCGGGAACGAGCGGCTCGACGTAGGTGCGGTCGGCGAACTCCGGATCGGTCATGATCGTCGCCGGGTTGCTGTTCACGAGGACGACCTCGCAGCCCTCCTCGCGCAGCGCTTTGCAGGCCTGGGTGCCGGAGTAGTCGAACTCGCAGGCCTGGCCGATCACGATCGGCCCCGAGCCGATCACCAGGATCCTGTGGATGTCGGTCCGCTTCGGCATTCGCCTGCGCCCTCCCCTCGGCGCGGACAAAAAAACGGGGAGCCCGCGGGCTCCCCGGATGGATGCCCGATCGCTCCCGGCTACTCCGCTGCGGCCTTCTTCGGGGCCGACTTGCCGCGAGCGAGTCTTTCGCGGATCCGGCCCAGGCCCTTCTTCTGCTTCTTTTCCTCGACGGGCGCCGTCGGCTTCGGCTCGCTGCCGATCAGCTCCACCAGGGCCATTTCCGCGTTGTCGCCGCGGCGGGGCCCCAGCTTGAGGATGCGCGTGTAGCCGCCCGGACGCTCGGCGTAGCGGGCGGAGAGAGTGTCGAACAGCTTGCGCAGCACCGCCGCCCGGGTGACGTGCCGCGCGGCGCGCCGGCGGGCGTGGAGCGTCCCCGACTTCGAGAGGGTGATCAGCCGCTCGGCGAAGGGGCGCAGCTCCTTCGCCTTCATGAGCGTGGTGCGGATGCGCTCCCTCTCGAACAGGTCGGTCGAGAGATTCCTGAGGACGGCGAGCCGGTGGGCCGATGTGCGGCCCAGCTTCCGCCCTGCGACGCGGTGCTTCATCCCCTACCCCCGGACCATCCGCCTGGTCTTCTCGTCCAGCTTCATGCCGAGAGACAGGCCCATCTCGACGAGCAGCTCCTTGATCTCGTTCAAGGACTTGCGGCCGAAGTTCTTCGTCTTGAGCATCTCGGCCTCGGAGCGCTGCACGAGCTCCCCGATCGTCCGGATGCCGGCGTTCTTCAGACAGTTGTAGGAGCGTACCGACAGCTCCAGCTCGTCGACCGAGCGGTTGAGGTTCTCGAGCAGCCGGACATTGCCCTCCTCCGGCATGTCGTCGGGGATCTCGGGGCGCTCTTCGAAGTTGATGAAGATCGCCATGTGGTCCTTCAGCAGCTTCGCCGCGTGCGCGACCGCGTCGGAGGGGCTGAGGGAGCCGTTCGTGGCGACCTCGAGGGACAGCTTGTCGTAGTCGGTCGTCTGGCCGAGCCGGGCCTCCTCGACCTGATACGAAGCCTTGCGCACCGGCGAGTGGACGGAGTCGACCGGAATGAATCCGATCGCCAGGTCCTCATCGAGGTTCCGGTCGGCGGGGACGTAGCCGCGGCCCCGCTTGACCCGCATCTCGACCTCGAGCTTCACCGCCTCGGACAGCGTGGCCACGTGCATGTCGGAATCGAGGATTTCGATGTTGGAGCCCGCTTCGATGTCGCCCGACTTCACCTCGCACGGCCCCTCGACCTTGATCCGGATCATCTCGGGGTGGTCCACGTGCAGGGTCATCGGGATGCGCTTGAGATTCAGGATGATATCGGTGACGTCTTCGACGACGCCGGGGATGGAGGAGAACTCGTGAAGCACCCCCTCGATCCGGACCGCGGTGATCGCCGCCCCCTCGATCGAGGAGAGCAGGATGCGCCGCAGCGCGTTGCCGATCGTCGTGCCGAACCCGCGCTCGAACGGCTGCGCGGAGAACCGGGCCCAGGTCGGCGTCGCCGAGTCCTGGTCGATTTCGAGCCGCTTGGGCTTCTGAAAGCCTTTCCACTGCATGGACGGGACCTCCTCTGTGCGACTTACTTCGAATAGAGCTCGACGATGAGCTGCTCCGAGACCGGCAGCGGGATGTCGGCGCGCGTCGGCGCCGCGTTCACCGTGCCCCGGAATCGCTCCGCCTCGAGGGTGAGCCACGCCGGGATGCCGCGCCCGGGCGCCGTGGCCAGACTCGCCGCGACCTGCTGGTTCTTTCGGCTGCGCTCGCGCAGCTCGAGCACGTCGCCCGCCTTCACGAGCAGCGACGGCACGTCGGCCTTGCGGCCATTGAGCTGGACGTGGCCGTGCGCCACCACCTGGCGCGCCATCGCCCGGCTGCTGGCGAAGCCGAGCCGGAAGACGACGTTGTCGAGCCGGCGCTCGAGCATCGAGAGCAGCGTCTCGCCGGTGATGCCGCGGCCGCGCTCCGCCTCGCGGAAGTAGCGGCGGAACTGCGTCTCCTGGACGCCGTAGATCCGCTTGACCTTCTGCTTCTCGCGGAGCTGGACGCCGTACCCCTGGATCTTGCTGCGGCGGCGGCCGTGCTGGCCTGGCGGATACTGCCGCTTCTCGATCGCGCACTTCTCCTTGAAGCAGCGATCGCCCTTGAGGAAGAGCTTCATCCCCTCGCGGCGGCAGAGCCGGCAGACCGGGTCGGTGTGTCGAGCCACTTCAGAATCCTCCGATGAGCCTCGCCGGCCCCGCTACACGCGCCGCCGCTTCGGCGGACGGCAGCCGTTGTGCGGAATGGGCGTGACGTCCTTGATGGACTTGATCTCGATCCCCGCGGCCTGCAGCGCGCGCACCGACGACTCGCGGCCCGCGCCGGGGCCCTTCACGCGGACCTCGAGGCTGCGCACGCCGTGCTCCCGGGCCACGCCGGCCGCCTGCGTGGCGGCCATCTGCGCGGCGAACGGGGTGCCCTTGCGCGAGCCCTTGAATCCGCACTTCCCCGAGGACGACCAGGCCAGCAGATTCCCCTGCATGTCGGTGATCGCCACGAGCGTGTTGTTGAAGCTGGCGTGGATGTGGGCCACGCCGGCCGGGATGTTCTTCTTTTCCTTCTTGCGGCCCGCCTTGCGGGGGGCCGGCTTGGATGCGGCTGTCTCTTCCGTCATTTCTTCCCGACCGCCTTCTTCTTGCCGGCAATGGCGACGCGCGGACCCTTCTTGGTCCTCGCGTTCGTGTGGGTGCGCTGTCCGCGGCAGGGCAGGTTCCGCCTGTGGCGCATGCCGCGATACGAGCCGATCTCGATCAGCCGCTTGATGTCCATGGAGAGGTTCTTGCGGAGATCGCCCTCGACGCGTCCTTCGTCCTGGATCACGTCACGGATCCGCCGCACCTCGTCCTCGGAGAGGTTCTTGACGCGGATGTCCCCCGAGACACCCGCCTTCTGCAGGATCCCGTTGCTGCGGGGACGGCCGATCCCGAAGATGTAGGTCAGGGCGATCTCGACCCGCTTCTGCTGCGGCAGGTCCACCCCGGCGATGCGTGCCACCTGTGTGCCTCCCCTTCTTCAGCCTTGCCGCTGCTTGTGCTTCGGCCGGTCGCAGAGGATCCGGATGACGCCGCGGCGGCGGACGATCTTGCAGTTCTTGCAGAGCTTGCGAACGGACGCTCTTACTTTCATGACACCCTCTTCACTTGAACCGGTACACGATCCGGCCGCGCGTCAGGTCGTATGGCGACAGCTCGACAAGCACGCGGTCGCCCGGAAGGATGCGGATGAAGTTCTTGCGCATCTTTCCGGAGATGTGCGCGAGCACCTTGTGCTTGTTGTCCAGCTCCAGTCGGAACATCGCGTTGGGCAGAGTCTCCAGCACCTTCGCTTCAACCTGAATCGCGTCGTCTTTCGGCATCAGCTCACCGCCCGCATCGGCTCGGGCTCTCCGAGCACCCACGGGCCGTTCTCGGTGACGGCGACCGACAGCTCCCAATGAGCCGACAGGCTGCCGTCCTGCGTCCGCGCCGTCCAGCGGTCGTTCGGGTCCACCTGAACCTCGGGGCGGCCGGCGGACACCATCGGCTCGATCGCGAGGACCAGTCCGGGGTGGAGCTTCGGGTTGGGACCCCCGGAGACGAAATTCGGGACCTGCGGATCCTCGTGGAGGCTCCGGCCGATCCCGTGACCGACGAATTCCCTGACGACGGAGAAACCGGCTGATTCTACGTGAGTTTGAACCGCTCTGCTAATGTCCTGGATCCGGTTCCCGGCCCGGACCTGCTCGATCCCCCGCAGAAGCGACTCCCGGGTGATCTCGATGAGCCGCCGGGCCTCGTCGGACCCCTTGCCCACCGTGATCGTCACCGCCGCGTCGGCATAGAAGCCGTCGGCGACCGCCCCGAAGTCCAGGCTCAGCAGGTCTCCTTCCCGGAGGCGCTTCTTGCGGGACGGGATGCCGTGGACCACCTCGTCGTTCACCGAGGTGCAGAGAACCGCCGGAAAGCCCCTGTAGCCCTTGAAGGCCGGCTGGACTCCCTCTTCCGCGAGACGGGACTCGGCGTAGGCGTCCAGATCCGCGGTCGAGACCCCGGGCGTCGCCCGGCGGGCCATTTCGTCGAGGATCTTCCGAACGACCCGGTTGGCGTGGTCCATCGTCTGAAGTGCGGTTTCGGACTTGCAGTCGTAGCCGCTCATGCCGCGGCTCCGGGGGCCGTGGCGCCGTCGAGCACGAGAGCGACGTTCGCGGCGACCGCATCGGCCGGCCCCGTCGCGTCGACCTCGCGCAGCAGACCGCGGCGGAGGTAGATCTCGGCCACGGGCGCCGTCTGCTCGCGATACACCGCGAGGCGGGCCCGCACGATGTCCTCGGCGTCGTCGGCGCGCTGCACGAGCGCGGCGCCGCACCGATCGCAGATCCCGTCCTTCCTCGGCGGCTGCGCGCGCAGGTGATAGACCGACCCGCACGCAGGGCAGGACCGCCGCAGCGAGATCCGCGAGACGATCTCGGACTCCGGCGCCTGCAGCAGCACCGCCCGGTCCAGCCGGGTTCCGAGGGACGCCAGGATGCCGTCGAGGATCTCGACCTGCGCCTCGGTCCGCGGAAATCCATCGAGCACGAAGCCGCCTCGCGCGTCGTCGCGGCTCATGCGCTCGGAGATCATCTCGCCGACGAGCGCGTCGGGCACGAGATCTCCGGACTCCATGATGGCGCGCGCCGCCTGGCCCGGACCGGTTCCCAGACGCACCGCTTCGCGGAGCATGTCTCCGGTCGACAGGTGCGGCACGCCGAGGCGCTCGCGGATCCGCGACGCCTGGGTGCCCTTGCCGACCCCCGGGGGGCCCAGAAGCACGATGCGCACCGGCCTAGCCCCTCCGCCCGCGCATGCGGGTTCCCTTCAGGAACCCGTCGTAGTGGCGCATGATGAGCTGCGATTCGATCTGCTGGACCGTGTCCATCGCGACGCCCACGACGATGAGCAGCGAGGTGCCGCCGAAGTAGAACGGAACGTTCAGGCCGTTCTTCAGGAAGTCGAGCACCAGCACCCGGTCGAAGAAGTCCCCGAGCGCCGGCGGCCAGATCAGGTGCAGGCGCAGACCGGAGATCAGGAAGACCGGCAGGATCGAGATGAGGCCGAGATAGATCGCGCCGCCGAAGGTGATGCGGGTCAGGATCTTGTCGATGTAGAGGGAGGTCTGCTTGCCGGGACGGATGCCGGGGATGAAGCCGCCGTACTTCTTCATGTTGTCGGCGGTGTCCATGGGATTGAAGATGATCGACGTGTAGAAGAAGCAGAAGAAGATGATGAGCACGAGATAGAGCAGGTTGTAGTACGGCATCGAGTACTGGATCTGCTGGTGCAGCACCTGGATCGGCCGGTACTGCTGCAGCGACTCGAGCATCAGCAGCGACTGCGGGATCGCCAGGATCGACGACGCGAAGATGACCGGGATCACGCCTGCGGTGTTCACGCGCAGCGGCAGATAGGTCGTCGAGCCGCCGTAGACGCGGCGCCCCACGACGCGCCGGGCGTACTGGATCGGGATCTTGCGCTGGGCGCGCTCCACGAGCACGACCCCGGCGATCACGCCGACCATCAGGGCGCCCAGTACGATCAGGGCGATCGGTGAGAGCTGTTGGGTGGAGACCTGGTCCCAGATCCCGGCGACCGCACGGGGCAGGCCGACGATGATGCCGGCGAAGATGAGCAGCGAGATGCCGTTGCCGATCCCGCGCTCGGAGATCTGCTCGCCGAGCCACATGATGAACGCCGTCCCCGTGGTCAGCGTGATCACCGTCATCAGCCGGAAGCCCCAGCCGTCCGGCGCGATGGGCACCGCCGCGTTCGGCGAGACCGCCTTCTGCAGCCACAGGGCGATGCCAAACGCCTGCAGGACAGAAAGGATGATGGTTCCGTAGCGGGTCCACTGCGTGATCTTCTTGCGGCCGACCTCCCCTTCCTTCGAGAGCTTCTCGAGATAGGGGAAGATCACCGTCGCGAGCTGCAGGATGATCGACGCCGACACATACGGCATGATCCCCAGCGCGAAGATCGTGAACCGGCTGAAGTTCCCGCCGGCGAAGAGATCGAACATTCCGAAGACGCTGCCGCCCTGGCTGCGGAACCACTCCATCAGGGCATGGCTGTTCACCCCGGGCACGTAGATGTGGCCGCCGATGCGATACACGGCGAGCAGACCGAGGGTGTAGAAGACCCGCCTCCGCAGGTCCGGGATCCGGAAGATGTTTTGAAGACTCTCGATCATTCAGCGAGGCTCGATCAGGCGCCCGGGGCCGCGTCTGCCGCGGGGGCCTCGGCGATGCGGTGCACGGTGCCGCCCGCGGCTTCGATCTTGCGCGCGGCCTCGGCGGAGAACCGGTGCGCCATCACCGTGAGGGCGCGATCGATGTCGCCGCGGCCCAGGATCTTGATGCCGCCCTTCGGATTCTTCACGACCCCGGCCTCGACGAGCGCCTCGGGCGTCACGGTGGCGCCGGCCGCGAAGAGGCGCGCGAGCGTGTCGAGGTTCACCCCGAAGAACTCCTTCCGCGTGAAATTCGTGAAGCCGCGCTTCGGCAGGCGGCGGACGAGCGGCATCTGCCCGCCCTCGAAGCCCCACCGGCTCGAGTAGCCGCTGCGGGACTTTTGCCCCTTGTTGCCGCGCCCGGCGGTCTTTCCGTTGCCGGAGCCGGGGCCCCGCCCCTTGCGCTTGCCCGATTTCCGGGCGCCCGGAGGCAGGACGATGTCGTGAAGTCTCATGACGGCTTCCCTTCGGCGGGCACGATCTCGACGAGATGCGTGACCGACTGGATCATTCCGCGCACCGCCTCGTTGTCCGGGAGGGCCCGGACGCGGCCGATCTTTCCGAGACCGAGCGCTTCGAGCGTTGCCTTCTGCCGCACCGGAAATCCGATGCCGCTCTTCACCTGGCGCACGTGGAGCGACGCGTCCTTTTTGCGGGCGGTTTTCTTCTTTTCGGTCATCGCCGGTCTCCGGCCAGGCTCTCCGGCGCGACGCCGCGCGCCCGCGCGACCGAGTCCGGATCCTTGAGCTGCAGCAGGCCGTCGATCGTCGCCTTGATCACGTTGTGCGGATTCGCCGTGCCGAGGGATTTCGTGAGGACGTCCTGCACGCCCAGCACCTCGAGCACCGCGCGCACCGGACCGCCCGCGATCACCCCGGTCCCCGGGGACGCGGGCTTCAGCAGCACGCGGCCCGAGCCGAACCGTCCGATGACCTGGTGCGGGATCGTGGTGCCGTTCAGCGGCACCTCGACGAGGGTCCGCTTCGCCCGCTCGACGCCCTTCGCGATCGCCGACGGAACTTCCTTCGCCTTGCCATTGCCGAAGCCGACCCGGCCGCGCCCGTCCCCCACCACCACGAGAGCCGAGAACGAGAAGTTCTTCCCGCCCTTGACCACCTTGGTCACGCGGTTGATGTGGACGACCTGATCCTTGAGCTCGCCGTGATCGCTGTCGCGTTCGGCCACCGTGTCACCTCTCCTCAAGTGCCTGCGCGGTCCTTCAGAACCGCAGGCCGGCTTCGCGCGCGGCATCCGCCAGCGCCTTCACCCGGCCGTGATAGAGATACCCGCCCCGGTCGAACACGACCGTGGCGCATCCGAGCTTCTGCAGCCGGGCCGCGATGGCCGCGCCGACCGCCTTGGCGGCGGCGACGTTGCCGCCGTTCGACTGCCCCTTCCGCACCTCCGCGTCGCGCGTCGAGGCGGCGACCAGGGTCTTCCCGGAGCCGTCGTCGATCGCCTGCGCGTAGATGTGGCGGTCGCTCTTGAACACCGCGAGCCGCGGCCTCTCGGCGCTGCCCCGCACCTTGCGCCGGATGCGCGCCTTGATCCGCGAGCGGATTACGGTCCTGTCGATTCGTCGCTCCATGATCCTCTCCGCCTACTTTGCCCCGGTCTTGCCGACCTTCTTGCGGATGACCTCGCCGGCGTACCGGATGCCCTTCGCCTTGTACACGTCCGGCGGCCTCAGCCCTCGGATCTCCGCGGCGGTCTGGCCGACCTGCTGCTTGTTCGGCCCGGTGACGGTGATCCGGACCTGCTTGTCCACGCTGATCGAGATCCCGTCGGGGATCGGGTACTCCACCGGGTGGCTGTATCCCAGGGAGAGCGTCAGCATCTTGCCGGCCAGCGCAGCGCGGTAGCCGATCCCTTCGATCTCGAGCTCGCGGGTGAAGCCGGTGGTGACGCCGCTCACCGCGTTCGCGAGCAGGGCGCGCACCAGGCCGTGCAGCGCCCGCTGGACCTTCGTGTCGTCGCCTCGGGCGACGAGCAGACGCCCGTTGTCCTGCGTGCAGCGGATGCCGCGCGGCATGGGGATGGTGAGCGCGCCCTTCGGGCCCTTGACGAGCGCCGCCGCCGGGGTCAGGTTCACGGTGACCCCCGAGGCGATCGGAACGGGCTTGCGGCCGATGCGTGACATGGGTTCCTTCCGGCTCCAGTCCTTACCAGACCTGGCAGATGAGCTCGCCGCCGACGCCCTGGCGGCGGGACTCGCGGCCCGAGAGCATTCCGCGCGAGGTCGAGACGATGGCGGTGCCCAGACCGCCGAGAACGGTGGGGATCTCGTCGCGGCCGCAGTAGACGCGCCGGCCGGGCTTGCTGACGCGCTCGATCCCCGTAATGACGCCCGCGCCGCCCGTTTCGTATTTCAGGGCGATCGTCAGGCGGTCGTGGGGCTGGCCCTGCTCGACCGTAAAGGTCTGCACGTAGCCTTCTTCCTTCAGGATGCGCGCGATCTCCGCCTTGACGCGGGACGCGGGCATCGAAACGCTCGTGTGCCCCGCCGCCTGCGCGTTGCGGATCCGTGTGAGCATGTCTGCGATCGGATCGGTCATCGACTTCCTCTCTTCTGCCTGAGGTCTTACCAGCTCGCCTTGACGACACCGGGAATGGCGCCCTGCAGCGCCAGCTTGCGGAAGCAGAGCCGGCACAGATGGAACTTGCGCAGGAAGGCCCGGGGACGGCCGCACTGACGGCAGCGGTTCCGCTCCCGCACGCGGTATTTCAGCGTGCGATGCTGTCTTGCGATCTTCGCTGTGGTCGCCACGTCTTCGCTCTCCTCCTCAGTTCTTACGGAACGGCATGCCGAGGCCCGTCAGCAGACCGCGCGACTCTTCGTCGGTGCGCGCGGTGGTGACGATGCAGATGTTCATCCCCTTGACCTTCGTCACCTTGGCGAAGTTCGTCTCGGGAAAGACGAGCTGGTCGCGCAGCCCGAGGGTGTAGTTGCCGCGCCCGTCGAACGACTTCGGCGGCACGCCGCGGAAGTCTCGCACCCGGGGCAGCGCCAGGCTGATCAGCCGGTCGAGGAACTCGTACATCCGCTCGCCGCGCAGCGTGACCATGCAGCCGATCGGGTTTCCCTCGCGCAGCTTGAAGTTCGCGATGGACTTGCGCGCCCGGGTGACGAGCGGCTTCTGGCCGGCGATCGTCGCCAGCTCGTCGACGGCGGCGTCGAGGATCTTGATGTCCCCGCTCGCCTCGCCGACGCCCATGTTCACCACGACCTTCGACAGGCGGGGCACCGCCATGACGTTCCCGTACCCGAACTGCTTCATCAGGTCGGGCACGACCGTCTTCCTGTAGTGCTCCCTCAGCCTCGAGCTCATATTCAGGACTCCCGGCGATCCGCGGTCTTCAGCGGCCGCCCTCTCCTGCCGCTCCATCCGCCTTGCAGTAGCGGACCTTGCGGCCGTCTTCCAGGAACTGATAACCGACGCGGCCCGCCTTCCCCGTCTCCGCGGAGATGTACATCAGGTTCGACAGGTGGATCGACGCCTCGCGCTCCACGATGCCCCCCTTCTGGTTCTTCTGGGGATTCGCCTTCGCGTGGCGCTTCACCATGTTCACGCCTTCCACCAGGGCGCGCGACTTCGCCACCAGGATCTGCAGCACGCGGCCCGACTTGCCGCGGTCCTTGCCGCTGATCACGAGGACTTTGTCCCCCTTGCGGATCCGTGTTCCTGCCATGCCGTCTCCTCTTCTCGCTCCGGGCTCGCGCCTAGAGCACCTCGGGGGCGAGGGAGATGATCTTCATGAATTTCTTTTCGCGCAGCTCGCGCGCGACGGGGCCGAAGACGCGGGTGCCGATGGGCTCCTTCGCGTCGTTGATGAGCACCGCCGCGTTGCGGTCGAAGCGGATATACGTGCCGTCCCGGCGCCGCTGGGCGTTGACGGTCCGCACGATGACCGCCTTCACGACGGCCCCCTTCTTGATCTGGCCCGTCGGCGAGGCTTCCTTCACGTTCGCCGTGATGATGTCCCCCAGGTGCCCGTAGCGCCCCGCCGACCCGCCGAGCAGGCCGATGCAGGAGATCTTCCGGGCTCCCGAGTTGTCGGCGACCTCGAGAATCGTCCGCATCTGGATCATGGCCTACGCCCCCGCCGCCGACTGCGCCGCGCGGGACACGATGCGCCGCACCCGCCAGCGCTTGCGCGCCGACAGGGGCCGGGTCTCCACGATCTCGACGGTGTCGCCGACCTTGCAGGCGTCCTGCTCGTCGTGGGCCATGAACCGGGCGGTCCGCTTCACGAACCGCTTGTAGACCGGGTGCTTCACGAGCCGCTCCACCGACACGACGACGGTCTTCGTCATGCGGTCGCTCGTGACCACGCCGATCTTGACGAGGCCGCGTCCCCGGGACGCGTCCCCGCTCGCCTGCGGGGTCTTCTCGGTCGTCACGTCTGTCTCCTGTCCTTCAGGCCTGCGCCGCCGGGCCCGCGCCGGGCCGGCCGAGCAGCTCCCGCAGCCGGGTCTTCACGCGCGCGAGGTCCCGCCGCACGCTGCGGATCTTCATGGGGTTCTCGACCTGACCCGTTGCGCGCTGGAAGCGGAGCTTGAAGAGCTGGTCGGTCATCTCCCGCTCCTCCCGCAGAAGCTCGTCCTGCGACATCTCCTGGAATTTCTGCGACTTCATGACTCGTCTACTCCTGACGGCTGCAGAACTTCGTGCGGATCGGCAGCTTGTGGGCCGCCAGCCGCATCGCCTCGCGCGCGGTGGCCAGATCCACGCCTTCCATCTCGAACAGCACCTTGCCCGGCTTTACGACCGCCACCCACGCCTCGGGCGCGCCCTTGCCCTTGCCCATGCGGGTTTCCGCCGGCTTCTTCGTGACCGGCTTGTCGGGAAACAGCCGCACCCAGATCTTTCCGCCGCGCTTCACGAAGCGGGTCATCGCGACGCGCGACGCCTCGATCTGGCGCGCCGTGATCCACCCCGCCTCGACGGTCTTCAGCCCGTAGTCGCCGAAGGCGACGGAGCCGCCCCGCCAGGCCTGCCCGCGGCGGCGCCCCCGCTGCTGTTTCCGAAACTTCACCTTGGCCGGCATCAACATGCCCGCGGTCTCCTGACTCTCGCCCGGCCTACCGCAGCCGGCCGTCGGCGCGCTTCACGCCGACCTGCTCGCCGCGGTAGATCCAGCACTTCACGCCGATGACGCCGTACGTCGTGCGCGCCTCGGCGAATCCGTAGTCGATGTCGGCCCGCAGCGTGTGCAACGGCAGCCGTCCTTCGAGATACCATTCCGACCGGGCGATCTCGTTGCCGCCGAGCCGGCCGGAGCTCCGTACCTTGATGCCCTTGGCGCCGAATCGCTGCGCCGACTCGACCGCCTTGCGCATGGCGCGGCGAAACGCGATGCGCTTCTCGAGCTGCGAGGCGACGTTCTCGGCCACGAGCTGCGCGTCCACCTCGGGCTTTTCGATTTCCTGGATGTCGATCGCGACCTCGCGGCCGGTCCGCTTGGCGATCTCGTCGCGCAGGCGGTCCACTTCGGCCCCCTTGCGGCCGATGATGATCCCGGGCCGGCTGGTGAAGATGCGGATCCGCAGCTTGTTCGCCGCGCGCTCGACCTCGATCGCCGCGACGCCCGCGTGATGGAGCTTCTTCTTCAGCTCCGTCCGCAGCGTCAGGTCCTCGTCGAGCAGGTCCGCGTACTTCTTGTCCGCGTACCAGCGGGAGCGCCAGGTCCGGTTGAACCCGAGGCGGAATCCGTAAGGATGGACTTTCTGTCCCACGCCGAATCTCCTAAGTGACCGTCAGGCCCGCGCCGCCGAGCGGCGCGCGTCGAGCTCCAGCGCCACGTGGCAGCGGCGCTTCAGAATCCTGTAAATGCGCCCCATGGAGCGCGCGCGGCCGCGCTTCTCGTGCGGGGCCTCGTTCACGACGGCCCGGCTCACGAAGAGCGTATCGACGTCGACCCGGGCTTCCTTCTGCTGGGCGTTGGCCAGCGCGGAGCGCAGCAGCTTCTCGAGATCCTTCGAGACCATCTTTTCGGAGGTCTGCAGGATCGCCAGGGCGTCGCCCACGGAGCGGCCGCGGATCTGGTTCACCACGAGCCGCGTCTTCTGCGCGGGCGACTTGAGGAATCGGGTCTTGGCGGTCGCGATCATGAAGAGCCTCAGGCCGTCGGCGCCGGCGCGGCGGCCTTGTCGGCGGCCTTCGTGTGCCCGCGGAAGGTCCGCGTCGCCGCGAACTCGCCGAGCTTGTGCCCGACCATGTTCTCGGTGATGTAGACCGGAATGAACTTCTTGCCGTTGTGGACCGCGATCGTGTGGCCGACCATCTCGGGGGTGATGGTGGACCGGCGGGACCAGGTCTTGAGGACCTTCTTCTCCGAACGCCGGTTCATGTCCTCCACCCGGGTCATCAGGTGGGCATCCACGAACGCGCCTTTCGAGGTGGACCGTGACATCGCCTGCCTCTCTCTTCCTTCCCGCTACTTGCGCCGGCGGACGATGAAGGTGCTCGTCCGGCGGTTCCGCCGCGTCTTGTAGCCCTTGGTCGGCTGGCCCCACGGGCTCACCGGATGGCGGCCGCCCGAGGTCTTGCCCTCGCCGCCGCCCATCGGGTGGTCCACCGGGTTCATCGAGACGCCGCGGTTGTGCGGCCGGCGCCCCAGGTGACGGCTGCGGCCCGCCTTTCCGACGGAGAGGTTCTCGTGGTCCAGATTGCCCACCTGGCCGATCGTCGCGCGGCACTCCATGTGCACCTTGCGCACCTCGCCCGAAGGCAGGCGGAGCTGCGCGTAGTCGCCCTCCTTCGCGAGGAGCTGCGCCGCCGTGCCCGCGGAGCGCACCATCTGCGCCCCTTTGTGACGGCGCATCTCGACGGCGTGCACCATCGTGCCCGCGGGGATGTTCCGCAGCGGAATGCTGTTGCCCACGACGATGTCGGCCGCCTCGCCCGACACGACCGTGGCGCCGACGGCGAGGCCGTCGGGAGCCAGGATGTAGCGCCGCTCGCCGTCGCGGTAGATGAGCCGCGCGATGCGGGCGGAGCGGTTCGGGTCGTACTCGATCGCCTCGACCTTCGCCGGAATGCCGTCCTTCTCGCGGCGGAAGTCGATCACCCGGTAGCGGCGCTTGTGGCCGCCGCCCTTGAACCGGACGGCGATGAGCCCGCGGTTGTCGCGGCCGCCCGTGCCCGGCTTGCCCTCCGTCAGAGGCTTGAAGGGCTTGTCCGCGGTGATCTCGGCGAAGTCCGGAACCGTGTGGTAGCGGCGCGCCGGCGACGTCGGCTTGAATGTTCTGTTCGGCATGCCTACGCCCCCTCGAAGTACTCGATCGGCTTCTCGCCTTCGCGGAGCCGGACATACGCCTTCTTCCAGTCGGACCGGGTGCCGAGGCGGCGGCCGACCCGCTTGGTCTTGCCGGCCATCTGCACCGTGCGCACCGATTCCACCTTCACGTTGAACATTTTTTCGACTGTCCGGCGGATGTCGATCTTGGTCGCGCCCCGGTCGACCTCGAAGCAGTAGAGATTTCCCCCCTCGCGCAGCCGGGTGGTCTTCTCGGTGGTGCGCGGCGCCCGCAGGATGCGATACGAGACGCTCATCGGGCCCCTCCGGCGGAGGCGGCGCGCTTCTCGGCGCGCGCGCGGGTCCGGCTCATGAGATCGGCGATCTGCGAGAGCGCCGCCTCGGTCGCCACGACCGTGTCGTGGGCCAGCACGTCGTAGACGTGCAGCGCGAGCGGGCGGACGAGCGTGACGCGCGGGTTGTTGCGCGCGGCGAGCTCCAGGTTTCGCCCCGCTTCGTGGTGCACCAGCAGCACCCGCTGCGGCAGGCCCAGACTGCCGCGCAGCAGCTTCGCCAGCGCGCTGGTCTTCGGCTCGGTCATTTCGAGCGCATCGAGCGCGAGGAGCTTCTGCGCGCGCAGCTTCTCGGACAGCGCCGAGCAGAGCGCCCCCTGGCGCACCTTGCGCGGCAGCGCGAACGCGTACGACCGCGGCGACGGGCCGTGCACGGTGCCGCCGTGCCGCCAGAGCGGCGAGCGGGTCGAGCCGTGCCGCGCCCGGCCGGTGTGCTTCTGCTTCCAGGGCTTCTTGCCTCCGCCCGAGACGTCCTTGCGGTTCTTCGTGTCGTGCGTGCCGGCCCGGGCGGTATTCCGGTACTGCCGTACCGCCTCGTAGATCATCTGGTCGTGCCGGGGGACGCCGAACACCTCGTCGGGCAGGGAGATCTTGCGAAGCTCCTTGTTGTCCGTGCTGCGCACCATCAACGTAGCCATGACGTCCTCGCGGATCCTGCAGCCCGCGTTACCTGCCGCCCTGCGGCGAAATCTTCTTGCGGACCCCCGCCTTGGCGCGGCAGATCCGGACCGTCGCTCCAGTCGGACCGGGCACCGAGCCGCGAACCAGGAGCAGATTCTTCTCGGCGTCCACGCGGACGACCTTCAGGTTCTTCGTCGTGATCGTGGCGCCGCCGGCTCGCCCCGCCGCCCGCATGCCCTTGAAGGTGCGCGAGGGGAACGCCGACGCCCCGATCGAGCCGGGCGCGCGGTGGAACATCGAGCCGTGCGACTTCGCGCCGCCGGAGAATCCATGGCGCCGCATGACGCCCTGGAACCCGAGCCCCTTCGAGGTGCCGACGACGTCCACCAGCTCGCCCTCGCCGAACTCGGCCGCGCCCAGGGAATCGCCGACTTTCAGCCCTTCGCCGCCGGCGAGGATCCGGAACTCGCGGATCGTGCGCGACGGCGCCAGCTTGTTCTTCTCGAAGTGGCCGCGCAGCGCCTTGTCGACGAGCCGCGCCTTGCCCGGCTCCACGAGCGCGAGCTGCGCCGCCGTGTAGCCGTCCCGCTCCGGCGTCCGCAGCGCCGAGACGACGCACGGGCCCGCCTGGATGACGGTGACCGGCACGACGCCGCCGTCGGGGCCGAACACCTGGGTCATCCCCAGTTTTTTTCCGATCAGACCGCTGATCTGCATGACCGCCGCTCCCGAATCAGTTCTGGCCCGAGGCCTTGATCTCGACGTCCACGCCCGCGGGCAGGTCGAGCTTCATCAGCGCATCCACCGTCTCGGGCGTCGGCTCGAGGATGTCGAGCAGGCGCTTGTGCGTCCGGATTTCGAACTGCTCGCGCGACTTCTTGTCCACGTGCGGCGAGCGGAGGACGGTGAAGCGGTTCTTCATGGTCGGCAGCGGAATCGGACCCGCGACGCGCGCGCCGGTCCGGCGGGCTGTCTCCACGATCTCGCTCGCCGACTGGTCGAGGATCCGGTGGTCGTAGGCGTTCAGCCGGATCCGGATCTTGTCGCTGTGCGCGCTCATTGGATGTCCTCTCTCTCCGCGGCCTTACGGGAGGATTTCTGCGATGGTGCCGGCGCCGACCGTCCGGCCGCCTTCACGGATCGCGAACCGCAGACCCTTGTCCATCGCGATCGGCGTGATCAACTCCACCGCCAGGTTCACGTT